>JACCDW010122795.1_pt1 | contig 21625 bp, 17 predicted proteins | sample 7449781 | NCBI WGS metagenome assembly JACCDW01 (sample SAMN15323449, study PRJNA562643) | freshwater metagenome | isolation source: river surface water | place: USA:Blue River Watershed | collected 2017-08-18
AAAGCAGTAGATAAAAGTTCTGATACCGTAAAACTTCAAAAAAATCAAATTAAAGTTATTACACAAACTATGAATAACTTTAGACAATCTCAAGCTATTAAAAAATCTAAAACATCCGAAAACATAGAAGAAAAGTGGAGTCAGAAATATAAAAAATCTATTAATTGTAACAACCCAAAAGGTTTCTCGCAAAGAGCACATTGTCAGGGTAGAAAGAAGAATGAATTAGTAGAAGAAGCAATGCAGTTATTTTTAGAAAAGAATTGTCCAACTGACCCAGCTAAATGGTCAGCATCAAAGGCAGCGGCAAAAAGAAAGTTTGATGTTTACCCATCGGCTTATGCAAATGGATGGGCTGCGAAAAATTACAAATCTAAAGGTGGCGGGTGGAAAACCTGTAAATAAAATGATAAACGAATGTATCATTGTATCTAAAGAAGTTGGAGATAAGTTTATTCTAGCTAAGAATAGAGATAGAGCTTACAATCCATCTTTAGAAATTGTACACACTATAATTGATGGTGTGGAAGTTGCATATCTGCATGATTTAGTAACTGATTGGAGTGAAGGATTAAATGAAAAAGGAATTGGAGTAGTAAACTCAGCACTTCTTGTTGGACATGATGAAGCTGAACATAAGATTGTAAAGAAAGGTGGTAAACCTGGACCCGATGGTGATAAGATGAGAAACATCATCAAACAACCCACATTAAAACAGGCATTAAAAGCAACAATTACATACAAAGGTAAAAGTGGATTATCTCTTAAAGGCCACACATTTATATCTTCACCAAAGCATATGATTAGTGTAGAAACTACATCTAAACATAAACCTGATATTAAATTACAAAATACCGAATCACCTATTGTTCGTACAAATCACGGACATATGTTTACTGATGCAGGATACACACATGGTGAAAAATATCTAAGTTCAAAAATGAGAAAGATATCAGCTGAGAAATCAGTTGATAAGGTTGAAGATTGGACAGAAATCGCACAGGCTATGAGAAAGGAGTTCTTTCCAAATAGACCGGCTCTTAATATGAAAAGAGATACGAAAGAAATGTCCACATCATCTCAAACGGTAATGAATCTAACTGACCGTATATTACAAATTACTTATTTTAAAGATAAGGTAAACGAATTCAAAGGTATCAATAATCAACTACCAAAAGGATACCAACCTAAAATTAAAATTGAGATAGTTTCAGTTTAATCTCAACTTTTCCTGATATACATATTTATAGACATACATAAAAAGAATTAGTATGTCAACAGATTTCGAGTTATTTAAGGGTAAAAATCTAAGTTCCCTATTTGAAGATATTTACAACAATCAAGTATCTAAAAAACAAAAAATATCTTCTCTTATAGAAGAATTGAAGAAAATGGTAAAACATGCGGGTGATGTAGCAACGGTTGGACCTATATTGCATGGATTAATTGATTCATCGGTAAAAAATGATGACCAATTGGTAAAACTTGCGGCAATTGCACAAAAAATTGTAGCATCTGAAAAGAAAGCAGAAGGACAAGATGGTTTCCTTACTGAATTTGAAAAAAATCAACTTCTTAGAGAATTAGAAGAAACTAAGCAAGAAGTTGAAAGAGTGGATGATTTGGAATTTGAATTAGAAGAACTTAAAAAATCAGTAAAATAATATGGCAACAATATTAGCCGGAAGATACGCATCATCGGAAACAATTCGTGATTCGGTATTAGAATCATTTGAAAGTGAAATAGGTGTAGTTTTTGATGTCATATTAGATGACCAACATGAATATCTTAAAAAATACAATGAAAATAATCGTTTACAATATATTGGAGCTATTTTATATAGAGGTTTAACCGAGTTTTCAGATATTGATAATCTAAACATAGCACTTCCACATGATAAAACAACAAAAGATTTACCAACTAGAAATGAAAAGGTAAAGCTGATTAAGGGAGGAGATGGAAACTTTTTGTATCAAAGAATTCAATCTACAAATGAAACTCCAAATATTTCTGCGTTATCTAATGAAATTTCTCAAAGGCTTATTCCAAAAAATTCTTCAACAAAATCACAACCAAATATAGATGCATATAATGAAACATCAAAAACGGGAATAAATGATGAAACTAATCAATCTAAATATAAAAAATATGATGGATATGGAAATTATTTTAAATTTGTTTCTAACATTCATAAATTAAAATTAAACGAAGGGGATTATTTAATTGAATCTAGGTTTGGGCAATCAATTCGTTTTTCTGGATATAATAACTCTGAAAACCCTAAAAAATTTTCACCTACAATTATTATTAGAAATGGAGAAAGTCCAATAAACGGAAATAAAAAAGTTAATGAACTAATTGAAGAAAATTTAAACACCGATGGTAGTACAATTGCAATGACATCTGGTGATTATCAAGTACCTTTTATTCCGGGAACAAGTGATGAAAATGGAAAATCTGATTTTGAAACAAAACCGGAATCGTTTTTTAATTATCCTTCAAAATTAATAGGTAATCAAATTCTTTTGAATTCCGGTAGATTAATATTTTCTGCTAGAAATGGTGAAATGATTTTTTATTCAAAAAAGAATTACGGATTTATATCAGATGGTGGACTTTCAATCGATAACAAAGGTGGTGTAGATATTAATGTTAAAGACGGTGTTAATATTTTAACAAATGATACCGATGTAGTGATGTTTACTGGAAACGGAAAAATATTTTTAGGAAGTAAAGATTTAGAGCCAATGGTAAAGGGTAAGCAACTGGTTCAATTACTTGGTGAACTTTTAGACGCAATTGGCGATTTACAATTTAAAACGCCAGCAGGACCTTCGGCAATAGGTTCAGAAAATAGAAAAGTTTTTGAAAGTATAAAAGGGAAACTAAACAATGTTTTAAGTAATTTAAATCAAACCGCATAATATGATAGATAGAGAATTGCCTATAAGAAATTCTAGAGATATAAGACAAGAAACTGAAATTGAATATTATTCAAATACTGATATTCAAAATCCTTCTTTATCAACCGAACCATCTGTATTGGATGCACCGATATTTGATAAACCTATTCCTAAACAATTTCAACCAGAATTGGGTGGATTGGAAGGAGGAGTTCCCGATGCAAAAAATCAAATGAATGAACTTAAAAGTGAATTGGATAAAGCGAAATCGGCAGCAAATAATATTCAAAATGCTATTTCATCAAATCCATTTGGAGAAATAGGTGCATTAGGAGTATTTGGTGGTTTAGGTGCAACTGCTTTTTCTGGTTTGGCCGGTAAAGCAGGAGAACTATCGGGAAAAGCAAAAGAACTTTCTGATAAATTTAAGAATATTAAAAAACCGGAAATTCCAAAGTTTAAAGGTATAAAACCGCCACCATTTAAGCCACTCAAAGAATTTAAGCAGGCTGAACTTCCGATTAAGAATATGAAAAAATTTAAAAAAGCAGAAGCAGAAAAAGCAAAAGGATTATTGAATAAAGGAAAAGATTTTGCATCAAAAGCACAGGCATTTAAAGATAAAGCTATGGCTCAAGTAAATGCCGTAAAAGATAAAGCAAATGAATTGAAAGATAAAGCCGAAGGATTAAAAGATAAAGCTACAAGTGGATTTGAAGGAGTTAAAAACAATCTATCATCTGTTCAAAATATGGCGCAAGGTGGAATTTCTAATCTAAGTAGTAATTTACCAAATCTACAAAATTTAACCAATCAAAATAAGTAAAATGAGTTGGTATAGATTTAAACAAAATCTTATAATGAAACTTTGTAACGCTAAACAAGTTCCAGATATAAATTATGTAGCTAAAGCCTTTGCGGAAGAATATGATAATGCAATTAAAGCTGGAGGAACTATTCCCGATAATATAAAAGTTAATTCTGGTAATAAAGAATTAATGGAAACTCTTTTTTTGGCTGCTTTACAAAAAGGATTAAATTCAACCGAACCATATGATTTAGTTGGTGAAATGGGTAAAGGTGTAAAAGCATATTGGACTTCCGCACAATTGAATCCATTTCCTATTCCACTTCCAAACGTTCAACAACTAGCAACGGGTGTGATTGCTAATACTTCGGCAACCGCAAATTCAATAACGGATGTTGGATTATGGAATTCTGCAAATGATGTAAATCCAAATACAATTAATCCAAAACAAAAAATAGAAGAAGATGATGACCAGGTGGTGAATAATAAAACAAATGAAAAAGAAACTGATCCAGATGAAAAACCAATGCCACCAGTTAGTTCTGATTTTAATTTAGAAAAAATACCAGATGGTTTAAATAATTACAGGTCCGCACAAATACCTGTCAGATTTAAACAAGATGGAACATTAGAAGGACCTTATCCAGAGATTATTAAAAAATACGGCATTAAAACAATAATAAGAATGAATGGAAATGGTAGTGATGGAAGGGGCTCTCGTAAATGGCCAATTACTGCAATTGAAACTGAAAAAAAAATGTGCGAGCAACTTGGATGTGAATTTTATTTTATAAATGCACATGAAGGATATGTGGATGGTAATGGTTATCAGGGTTCATTAAAAAAAATTGTTCCTATACTATCAAAAGGAAATACTTTAATACATTGTGCATATGGAGCGGATAGAACCGGTGGACATGTTGGTGGGTATTTAAAAAAAATGGGAATAATTACCGATGTTGACAAGATATGGGATTATACGGTACAATTTAACAATTGGGAAAATAAAGTTGCAAAAAATTCTTTTTTTGGAAGCGGATATGATAAATATGCTTATACCTTTTATCCGGAAAAAGACCTGAAAGAAAAACTAAAAAATTCAGGTACAAGAAAAGAAGCACCGCCGTCTGAAAATAAAGCAGCTGATAATAAAAATAAAAAAATTCTTATAGTTGGAGACTCAATTAGTGTTGATGTAAATACCACTTGGTCAGGCAGATGGAAAGCAGCGGCCAAAGATTTAGATATAGAAATATTGGCAAAAGGTGCTGAACAATTAATTGCATGGATGAGACCGCAATTAGAAGCTAGATTACAATCAAAAAAATATGATAAAGTTTACATCTATGGTGGTGTAAACGATGCGTTTAGTAACAGAAGTTTAAGTCAATTTTTATCATCCTTACAAAGTATGGTTGATGCTGTTAGAAAAACCGGCGCGGAAGCGGTAGTTGTGGTTGGTTATGATGCTGTACTTGATATGGATACCACTAAAATGAAAAATACAATATATGTTAAAACTCAAGAGGAATGGAAAAAAAGAAAAGATAACTATATTGCTTTTCAAGCAGCAATACCAACAACTATTAAAAATGCAACCATTGTTCCAAAAATAAGTTTGGGAACATTAGTAGATGGATTTCATCCTTTTGATAAAGAAAAAACTACAAAATTATATCAACATATTTCAAAATATTAAAAAATGTCAGCAGTTAATCCAAATATGAATTGTGGTATTTTAATAGATGAATTTATTAGAATGGCAAAAAATCATTTATTAACTGTAAAGGGAACTATTGTAACCACAGCAACGTATGCACCAACTGGAACACCTGGTCCATCAACGGTTGCCTGGAAAGGATACAGATTATTACAAGAAGCAGAAATTGAACAACTTGGTGAGGTTTTAGGAACTCAAGTTCTTAACTCAAACTATCAAGCAGGGAAACAAAGAAAACAAAGTATATTATTTATTGAAGAAGAAGAAATTGGAGAAATGCAGACGGAAAATATTGTTTATCCAAATCTATTAACAGCAAACGGAACAACTACTCCAAATAAAGGAAACACTTTACAAACAAATTATACTGCAACTTTAAGTGATGCGAGAGCGGTTGCGGAAGCATATATGGGACAACCATTTACTGATGACCAGGAATGGAGTAATTTTATTTCATTAATTGCGGCAGAATCATCAACAAATCAAGAGGAACAGGCCTATGTTGCAGCAGCCATTCTTAATAGAACTAGAAAAAGAGTAAATAGAGCAAAAAATGTAACCGAAACTATCAATTTCCCACTTGCATTTGAACCTGTAACAGGACCTTCAACGAGTAGAATTTGGTATTTAAAAGGACCTACTCCAAAAAGAGAGGAATCGGTATTTGGTTCGATAAAACAAATTTTACCAGGAATTAATAAAAATATTATTAATTTTACATCGGATAATGATTGTTTATATATAAAATGTAGTAATGGAAGTTCAGGAACACCACTTAAAGATACTAATGGTAATTTTATACCTGTTCCAAGACGAAAGTATAGTTATCTTTTACAACTAAGAGCAAATCCAACTTCAAAGGTTATTGGGGGTACTATTTTTTCTGAATAGTAATAAATCTCAAAAATAATCCATTTAAATATTTATAAACATAACAATAAACAACTATGAATACAGATAAACTTTTAAAAGCTATCCAAATCCTAGTTCAAGAAGAGGTAAAGCAACAATTACCGGCCCTAATTAAAGAGGGAGTTAAAGCCGAAATGAAAAAAATGATGGCTGAGGGAAAGGTTGTAAAACCTAAATCTGAAGGGCTTAGTATGGCTAAAGCTATTTTAGGAGACGATGAACCTATTGTAGAATCAAAAAAAGAATATAGCAAAAATCCAATGATTAATCAAATACTAAATGAAACTAGAACAGCCGCTACAAACGATGGTGGTTATAGAACTATGAGTTTTGGTCAATCTGATATGGGTTCAATTGTTGGTAGAACTGCTATTGCAGAAAAAATGGGTTATGGTGAATTCACCAGTGGAGCTCAAAAGACTGGATTGGGTGTTCAAACAGGTGTAGCAGAATTAGATAAAGCTTTGAATAGAGATTACTCTGAGCTTGTAAAAAGATTTAAGAAGTAATGGCAATTGTAGTAGCAAAAAGTGATATTTTTAAAAATCCTAATTATAAAACTTTAGGAGATTACGCTTTTGGTCTATCTTTACCATTGCAAATGGGTGAAGCTACTTTTGTAAAAAATTATGATTATATTTTACAATTAAAATCAAATGTAACAAATCTTTTAAGAACACAAAAAGGAGAAAGAATTGCTCAACCTTTGTTTGGTACTGACTTACAAAAGTTGTTATTCGAACCATTTGATGATGATATTGAAGGTAGAATACTTGATGCAATATCAACAGCAGTTAGAATTTGGATTCCTGATTTAATTGTTTCAGATGTAGAAGTTGATAAATCAAAAGAAATGAAAGATAAAAATCTAGTTGAAGTAAAAGTATCTTTTAATGTGATTTCTCAAAACGCTTCTTTTAGTACTCAATTTGTAATGAATTCTAATAAATAAACGATATGGCATTAAGAACAACAAATAAAAATTTTCAAAATAAAGGAAAAGATATAAAATATCTTAATAAAGATTTTGTAGAATTTAAGAGTAATCTTATTGAATACGCAAAAACATATTTTCCAAGAGAGTATAATGATTTTAGTGATGCTTCTCCTGGAACTATGTTTATTGAAATGGCATCATATATAGGTGATGTTTTAGGTTACTATATTGATGATACTTTTAAACAATCGCTTCTTCCATATGCGGATGATGTACAAAGCATAATACCGTTATCAAGATATTTAGGATATAAACCAAACGTAACTGTACCATCAACAACAAAATTAGCAGTTTATCAAATTGTTCCATCTATTGGAACTGGAAATAATAATAGACCTGACTCTAAATATTATTTAAGAATTAAAGCTGGTATGGTTTTAGAATCTCAACAAAATGCTGTGCAATTTTATACAACTGATCCAGTAGATTTTAATGAGGAATATGAAAGAGAAGTTACTGTTTACCAAAGAGATTCTATTACAGGTGAACCATCTTTATATCTAATCAAAAAATATACAGATGTAATATCTGGAACAGTAAAAATAAAACAACAAGAATTTGAAAGTTATGTCCCATATAACTACTTAAGATTAGAAGATACAAATATAATTCAGGTTATAGATGTAAGGGATTCTAATAATAACAAATATTATGAAGTTCCTTCTTTGTGTCAAGAAATGGTTTTCATTGAACAGCCAAACACAGCTACAAATGATCCAGAATTGTATCAATTTAAATCTACAGTACCTTATATTCTTAAAACAATAAAAACTCCTAAAAGATTTACTACAATTATAAACGGAGATAATACTACAACAATTCAATTTGGAGCGGGTGACCCATCCGCTTCAGATGAACTTTTAATACCAAACCTTAAAAACGTAGGATTGGGATTACCAAATTCAATAAGTAGATTAGAGGAATCATTTGACCCAACTAATTTTTTAAAAACAAAAACCTATGGAACTTCACCATCAAATACTGTAATTACTGTAAAATATTTAGTAGGTGGGGGTGTAAATTCAAATGTTGCTAGTAATACAATTAGGACAATTAAAACTATTCAATTTGATGAAGATTTAAATGATTTTTCAAGTAATGAACTTCCTTTATATTTGAGAATGAAAAATTCTTTAGCGGTAGATAATGAACTACCTGCAGTTGGCGGAAAAAGCGGTGAAACTATGCAAGAAATGAAAGAAAACGCACTTGCAAACTTTGCATCGCAAAATAGAGCAGTAACATCTAAAGATTATCAAGTTAGAGTTTTATCTATGCCGTCCAGATTTGGAGCAGTAGCTAAAGCATATGCCAGTGCAGATGGAACTTTGGATAATAATTCACCATCTTCAATACTTGCATCTCCAAACGCTTTACAAGAATTTACGGATATTGTAATGGATTTTATAGAATTACCAGATACACAAGAACCAAAAGAAGATATTGTAAGAGAAAGAATTAGAACATTTCTTACCGGAAAAACTCAAAATCCAAGTGAAAAAAATAATCCATTTGCAATAAATTTATATTTGCTATCATTTGATGCCAATGGAAATTTAACAGGAATTAATTCCGCATTAAAAGAAAATATAAAAACTTATTTAAATGAATATAAAATTTTAACCGATGGAGTTAATCTTTTAGATGGATTTGTAATTAATATAGGTCTTGATTTTGATATTGTTTGTTATCCAAATTATAATAAAACAGAAATTCTTTTGAATTGTATAACTGAATTAAAAAATTATTTTAATATAGATAATTGGACATTTAATCAAACAATAAATTTAAACGAAATTGAATTGTTACTTGCAAATGTTGAGGGTGTAGCGTCTGTACCTATGTTAAAAATTACAAATAAATGTGGTGGAAATTATTCACCAAATGCATATAATATTGATGCAGCAACTAAAGATAAAATTGTTTATCCATCTTTAGACCCATCAGTTTTTGAAGTTAAGTTTCCTGATAAAGATATAAAAGGTAGAGTAAGATAATGGCATACTATTTTTTAACAGCATCAAAAGATGCAACGGTATATCTACAACAACCAGACCAAAATACTGGTTTAGATGAGATATTAGAAGTTAGTAAAGTATATTATGGAAACATAAAAGATACTTCAAGAGCTTTAATTAGATTTGATTTATCACATCTATCTTCATCTTTATCAAACCAAAGTATGAAGCTTGATGACGCTAAATTAATTTTAAAAGAAACTGAAAGTGAAGAAATTCCAATTGAATATACGCTTTATGCTTATATGGTATCTGGTAGTTGGGAAATGGGTAAAGGAACTAGATTTGATGAAATATCAACTCAAGGAGTCACTTGGAATTATAGAGAAGGTGATTCAACTTTAGAATGGTTACCAACATTACAATTTACAGCGGGCATCACTGGTTCATATCAGGGGGTTGGCGGCGTATGGTATGTTAATAATGCATCTAGTCAATCATTTAATTATCAAACTGCTGATATATCAATGGATGTAAAAGATTCAATTAAACAATGGTTAAGTGGTTCTATTCAAAATAATGGATTTATTATAAAACATAGTTTAAACGTTGAAAATGATACTGAAGATTATGGTATTGTAAAACTATTTAGTAAAGAAACAAATACAATCTATCAACCTAAAATTAGAATTGGTTGGGATGATTTTAGCTTTAATACAGGCTCACTTCAACAATTGGATTCCGATAATATAAAAGTAAACGTATCAAATTTTAAAAATAAATACAAAGTTGATTCGAATGTAACTTTTAGAGTTGTGGCGAGAGAACTATATCCTTTAAAAACTTTTTCTAATTCTTTTGGATATAAAACAATTAGTTTTTTACCAACAACTTCTTATTATCAAATAAAGGATGCGGCTTCCGATGATGTAATAATTCCGTTTGGTGAATATTCAAAACTAAGTTGTGATTCTGATGGGAATTATTTTAAAATAAATTTTTCTAATTGGGAAGCAAATAGATTTTACAAATTAGAATTTAAAGTTGAACAAAATGGTAGTGTTCAGTACTTTGATACCGATTTAATCTTTAATTTAGAAAAACCATAATATGAGTAATTCTGGATTAAAAAATGAACAATATGTAAACAAGATTCTTGTTAGCGGTTCTTTGGCGTTAAAACCAAAAACCGATACTGGCGTTTATATATTTGAGAAAAAAGAAAATTTAGGATTAATCTCTGGTAAACTTACAAAGCCTGTATATGATGAAGCCGAATTAGAAAGAGCTGTTGATACGGTTATTGTAGAACTATTACCACAACCTTTGCCGGAAGTTGAAGATACTGTACCAAGAAGAGTTTATAATCCAGTTACTCAATCGGTAATAGACTTAACCGCGGAAGTTATAAAACTTAACAAGGATATAGAAGATTTAAGAGCAAAGGTAACCGAATTAGAAATAGTTACCGAAAGTTTAAGAATTGACGTTGATAGAGAAACTTTGGCTTCTTCAACTGCTCAAAATGAAGCTTTTCAGTATGGAGTAAAAATACAATCATCAATTGGTGATTTACAAAATGCTATTCAAAAAGCAACATCTGAAGCAATTCAAAGAGTTTCACTAACTGCTAGAGTTTCGGCTTTAGAAGAACAAAATAGAGCATATAAAGAGCAAATAGAAGGTAGAGATGCTAAATTGGCAGAAGGTGCAAAAGTTGGTATGGACTTTTCCGTTAAAGTTATAACACAAGGAAGTGAAAGTATACCAGAAGATTTGGCATTTAGAACAAGAGTAAAAGATGATGGTAAAGGTAGTTGGTTAAAAGGTCCTGATGTTGAAGTATATAATTTTACCGATGAAGAAGTTTCCATTTCATCAGTATTAGAAGGGGATACTAAAGGATATTTGAAAGCACCAGCAACTTTTACTTTAAATGGTAAAGAAAGAAAAACATTTAAAATAGAAACTGATACCGGTGCTATTGATAAAATAAAAGGTGGTAGTGATAAATCTTACAAAGGTTCTATTATATTTAAATCTAAATCATCAAACGTTACACTTAGCTTTGTTCTTCAAAGACAGGTTGGTGCAAAATTTCAGGATAAAGGAAGATAAACGATAATATATAAAAATGGCAATTAGAGCATTTAAAGATATAATTAATAGTAAAGGATACCGTATAGGTTCAGATGATAGAGTTTTATTTGAACTAGGAGATATACAGTCATTTTTTGGATTAAGCGAAAATGACTGTATTGAATTTATTTTGTATGATGCAAATGATAATCAATTACCACAAATTAATTTTGGAAACGTAAGGTATATACCTTTAAACTCAGAAAATATAAAAGATTATTTTTTAATCGCCGAAGGAACGTTATTTCAAAAATATCAATTACCATCTGAATATTTTATTGATGCTGAAAGATTAATTAAAGAAGCAGGATATAATAATGGTATATTTAAAACTCAAATAACACTTTTAAATAATAGAGTAGGTAGTAATAAAAAATTAGATAAACTTTGGATTCAAGAAATTTCACCATCAAGAACCGAAGTAAGGTTATTTCCTAGTGAACAAGGTGCTGCATTAAATCCAGAATTAAAATTAAGATATGGTATTTTAGTAAATGATGGAACATTTAGGGAAGATATTATTAGATATGCAATCTCTTTTATTGATGCGATTAAACCAAATTATATTTCATCTTATCTTAAGACAAACTTTGGAGAGAAATGGTTTAATAAAATGATTTCTGAATTTCAAATTAAAGAGTTTGACTCATTTGCTAATACTATACATCAAAAAATGGTAGAAGGAACAATTTATGAATTTACAAATAGAATTTCTGATATAAATGATTTAAACTACGGTAAACCAAAACTTACTCCACCTTCTATATCATTGACAAAAGAAGTTGTAAAAAGTAGTGTTGAAAAAATTTTAATAAGAGTATTAAACAAATATATAATAAATCCAACAATTTCATTTACCGATGGGACATATCAAGTTTTTGACAGCCCTGACGCAGTAGAAGAAATTTTACAAACAAAAGAATCGGATCTTGAAATTTCAACCAATCCGCCGGTTCAAAAAGCAGCAATAACGGTAAAAGCGGGTTTAAATCCAATAATTTCGGAAATTAAAGAAAGAATAAAGACTCATCCTGAATTGGGAACTATAAAAGATGTAATTCAACCAGATGATGTAATAAAAATTCCGGTTATTGAAGAACCAAAAATTGAAATTGAATCTCCAATAGAAATTAATCCTTTAGGATTTGATGATGGCGTTTTAAGAACAAGAGGTGGTGTTGTTGGTAGACGAATATTAGGATTTGAAGATCCTGATAACGATATGAATTCTATAAATTCTTCCGATGTTAATGAGGCTGCAAAAATAGGAATTTTGGCAAATAATTCCGATATTAAAAAGAAACGTAAAGGAAAACTTGCAAAAGCTGTTTTAACAGGTGGACTTGGATTAGCCGTAGAATCTCTTAAAAAAGATAACGGTGAAAAACGAGAAAGAAAAGGAAAATTTTTTAAGAATGTGGAAAAGGCAGCTAAAGGTCTGGCTTTAGGACCTATTGGTTTAGCATTACAAAGAAAAAAGAAAAAAGGTAATATATAAAACATGCCAAGATTAGGAAACATACAACAAAATGAGATTGTAGATAACTTGTTAGAATTTCAGAGTCAAGAAGAAATTAAAAGAAAAATTTTAGTTAGCGCTGATACTCAAGATGTTGTCACAGGTGTCATTTTACCAAAAGGTGATGTTGGTATCATTAAAAACGGAAATGTTGTTATTCCTATTGGGGTAGATGGGTTCGGTACGGTAAATCAGGATGGAAATTTAATTATTTCAGTATTTTCAAATATCACAGATGCTGTAATTTATATTAATGGAGAAAACACATTTAAAAGTACTCCAAATAAATTAGTATTTACTCTAAGTGATATTATAAAAAGTGGTGAAAAAAGAATTGAAGTTGTAAAAGATGGGTATAAATCAAGTGATACATATGTTATACAGACAATTTCTAATCCATCGTTTGATGATACAACATTTCAAAATTATGAAAATGATGTAATTTCTACGGATGGTACATTTGATTTTAGACCAAAAACAAAGATATTTACAAAAACTCCTCCATTCATTTTTAGAATTCAATATATAAAAGATGGAATTTTACAAAATACGGATGCAACACTTTCAACTCAGGAAATTAAAGAATTTAATTTTACTTTAGATAAGGTAGATTTTGGAAATAAAGAACTTATAAAAATATTAGAACCAAAAGATGAGCTTGCTAATGTAACAATAAAACTTACTGGTCCTAATAATTCAATAACAATTTCAAACGGAAAAAGTGGTGAATCTACAAAATTAAATGAAGGAACAACATCATTAATTGTAGAGTTAGGAACTAGATTATCTATATTTTCAACAAACAATGGAGCATATAGAATTAAAAATGTAAGTGTAACGGAAGAAGGTAAGAAGCCTGCATCAATCGAAGCTACATCTTTAGATACATTAACTACTGAATATGTTGTAAATTCAAATACAACAATTGATATATCAAGTGAAGAACTTTCAATTGTAAATGTAGCTAAACCAATTTTAAAAATTTTAGATGAGGGATTAAGAAAATATAATGTAAACTCCGAAACGGGTTATACTATATTGTTTACAAGTCAAAATGTAACGTCTGTTGATGTTTTTGTAAAAGATAAAACTTTTAATTTTCCAATCGAAGGTGAAGGATTAGAAAGAAGTAATGCAATATTAATACCAAAAACGGTATTTGATACGATTGGAAATTATAAAATTTACATAGTTGGTAAAAATCTAAATTCAGAATCAGAACCAATTAATTTTTCTCTATCGGTTGTAAGTGAATATTATATAAAGACACCGGATATAACGAGTATTAAATATCCAAAAGAATTAAGGGGTGGTGATTATAGAGGTACGGATGTTGATTTTGAAATTGAATATAAATCAACTAGCACCGATTTTGTAAGAATATATGTAAATAACTCTAGTCAATATACACAATATGGACCGGAAGCAAAAATTAATTTTAATGTTCAAAACATTTTATCACAAACTGGTTATAATGGACCTTTAGATAATATTAAAATTAATTTAAAATTAGTTCCATATAATATAAGTGGAACAAAAGAAATTATAGGAAAAGAAGAATTAATTTTAATTGATTTTTTTGCAGGTAATTTAACAATACCAAAGCAATTGGCGATTAATAGAATTGCTTCTGCCTTTACATCTCAATTTGATGAGAGTCTTTTTTCTTTAGAATCTGCAAAGTATTTAAATCATTTATTACACTTTGAAGGTGGTGATAATAAATTAATAACAACATGGACTGGTAGTTTAGATTCTTTAATTGTAAAACTATACGAGCCTTTACCAACATCAATTCAAACAAATCAATTGGTATGGGTATCGAAACCGCAGTCTACTCCTATACTTGAAACTATAAGTTTAATAGATGAGAAGATTGAAGTTTGTAATCCAATTAAAGGTCCAAATTTTTCTATTCAGCCTGATAATGGTATTGAATTTCAAATATATGATGATTTAATTGCTAGTGGGTCAGAGGGGTCTAATAGTATTATTAATAGATATGCACAATCAATAGGTATTGATACTGAAAAACTAAGTATAGAATACACAAGTGGTTCGGAGTATTTATTTGATAACTTTGTAAATTTTAGTTCGGCAACGGAGAGAGTTGAAAACTTTTTTTATAAAACCCAATTAATAGAATATTACAAAAATTTAGAAAATGTAATTTACGCACAACCAACTCCATCTCCTTCGGAATTAAATGAAGCAAAGAAGAATAATACTTTATATACTAATATAGTTGTTAATTTTGATGGATTTGAAAAATTCCTTTATCATACAACAAATCTCGAATCAAATAATTTAGCATATCCAAAAACTAATCCTACATCATCTATATTGTTAAATACATCAAGTTCTTTAGTAACCTTATGGTATGATGGAATACTTGAACAGGCTCAGAATTTTGATAAATACAACCCAAATAAATTAACAAGCAATATACCTCAATACATAATTGAAGATGGAAGTAATCAAGATTTTATTGTGTTTTTAAATATGATTGCACAACATTTTGATTTACTTTGGGTTTATATTAACGGATTAAAAAGAGTTAAACTGGCAGATGCTTCTACATTAAGAGGTATTCCTAATGAACTCGTTAAATATGTGTTGGAATCACATGGATGGGATGTAAAAAATGCTTACAATACTAATTTTTTATGGGAGCATGCGTTTGGAACTTATAAAGATGGAACACAAAAATATTCAATGCCATTAAAAAAGGCAAATGAAGAAGTTTGGAGAAGAATTTTAACTAACCTTCCTTATATATTAAAACACAAAGGAACAGCTAGAGCAATGAAAGCAATTTTGGCTTGTTATGGTGTTCCTCAATCAATGTTGACTATAATGGAGTTTGGTGGTCCTCAAGACCCAACAAAAGGTGGTTCTACTAAGTTCACTTTTGATGATAGAACTGCTGCAATTTATTTAAGTAGTAGTGCATGTGTAAAAGTTCCTTGGAAAGTTCACACGGAAAGTTCAGATTATCCAAACGCAATTGAATTTAGATTTAAACCAGATTCTTTACCAAATACCATTTCAACACTAATAAGTGGTAGTGAATGGAAATTAGATTTAGTTCAAACAACTGGTTCTTTTGGTAAATTAGAATTGAATTTTGGTGGTGACCAGGCATTGACAACATATATGGAAACCAGTGGAGTATATTATCCTTATTATGATACTTCAATTGAATATGTTTATGGTCCAGATTATAAAACAGGTAGTTTGGATTTCCCAATAAGAACTGATTATTATTCAAATGTAATAATAAACCGATACAATACTGCAACTACTGGTTCTTGGTATACTGTTTGGTTAGGAACATCTGATGGAAATAGAATAATTAATTCGGTAAGTATGTCTATTTTCTCAACGGATAATCAATGGGAAACTGGTTCACATATTCAAATTGGTAGTGATACATTTAATGGTAACGTTGATGAAGTTCGTTTGTGGAAAGTGCCTTTAGAAAGAAGTAAATTTAATAATCACGTATTATTTCCAGATGCAACAAACGGTAATTCATATACCGCATCTACTGCTGATTTGTTATTCCGATTGGACTTTGAATATCCAAAAGATAGAAATGCAGACCCATACATTAAAAACGTAGCAATTAATAGAACTTACGATGGTACGAACTCCTACGCTACAGCTAGTCAAATGTATGCAGCAAATATATACCCATATCAGTACACACCATACGATAGAACTGTTACCGCCGAAGTGCCATCATTAGGATTTGGATATAGTAATAAGATTCGTTTTGAATCTGCATCATTAGTAACTGATTTATCACATAAAACCAGAGCAACTAGAAAAGCATTTGACCAGGCACCAATTGATTCAAATCGTTTAGGATTATTCTTCTCTCCAATTAAAGAAATCAATATGGATATTCTTAAAACATTTGGAGATTTTAATGTTGATAATTATATAGGAGACCCACGAGATGAATATAAAGATACATACTCAGAATTAGATACGTTAAGGCATTATTATTTTGAAAGAATGAATCAAGATATTAATGAGTATATTCAACTTGTAAGATATATAGATAAATCATTATTTGATGTATTAACTGATTTGGCACCAGCTAGAGCAAGAGTTTCAAAGGGACTTCTAATTGAGCCACATTTTTTAGAAAGAAGTAAAACTAAATGGAAACCTACAATTGCAGAAAGCAATATGTATGATGTATCTATTCCAACAAATGATGATGTAAATTTAGTTTCTGATTTTATTCCAAAAGAAACATCATTGGATGCAACTTTAGATACTTTATTAATTGGTGAAAAACTAAATTATGATGGTGTTATAGATGCGGATACTGTGTATGTATTAGAAGGAACAACCCCATTCTATTCTTCTTCAATTGATTTTACAACTTATGAACAATTTGAAACAAGTTATCCAACATACACAATGTCATTACAGGTTCCGGATGGAGCAACATTGACAGGAGAAGTTGATTCATTTAAGTTTGAAGCTATAGGAATGCAGCGAGATTCATTGGCAAACGCTGGATTTGGTTTATATGCTAGAAATGGATTCTCTATTAAAAATAATTTCGATGGAGTTTTTGGTAATTATATTACAACTCACATTACCGCTTCAGAATATGGTGGAGATAGAAAAAATGTATATGTTGTAAAAGAATCATATACAAATAAAATATCTACACAAACACAAGGATGGCCGGCAACAAATATACCGGGTCAGCAAGTAAAATATGAAACTTTGACGGAAACCAAATATAGATATAAAGTAACTGAAACCCCTTATAGTGGAAGTATTGCACTTGGAAATGAAGTAGTACAGGTAATACCTATAAATGGATATTTACCAACTCACTATCGTTATGTTAATGGTTTGGGCGAGGGTATGAAACGTTCTTATTATAAGGGGTCTCAACAAACTTCGGCCAGTACACCAGATAGTTTACCTTCTGTAGAAACATTTACAACTAATCCTAACATCCTTAGAGTGGCTAAGACTGGTAGAGGTAGTGGTGAACCAATACTTGAGGTAGATTAAAATTGAAAATAATAAATGATTATATTTATTTTAGAAATAAAAACATTAAAATAATATCAAATGGCATATTTAGATAACACAGAAATAACCGTAGATGCTATCCTAACCAAAAAAGGTAGACAAAAATTGGCATCCGGTCAATCTTTAAACATTACCAAATTTGCTTTGGGAGATGATGAAATTGATTACACTCTTTATGAACCCGCTCACCCAAGAGGAACAAATTCTTACGATTCTGCAATTAGAGCGATTCCTATTACGGAAGCTTCACCAGATGAAACTCAAGTATTGAGATATAAATTGGTAACACTTCCAAAAGGAACAACTCAGATTCCAGTGGTAAGATTAGGAGGTTTAACCGCAATTACTTCATATCAAAACGAAAGTGGTACTCCAATTACTCCGGGTACAAATCCGGCTGGAAACGCAAATGCAGGATACACCGTTGTATTGGCTGACCAAAGAGCAGGAACATTGACGGTTACTCAAGGAGCAGTAGCAACTGGTACTATTCCAGTATTCTTAGGTGAGGAAATAACAACAACTGCACAAGTTGTAAGTGGTAGAGAATTTAGATTTACACCAAATCCAAACTTGACAATTGATATTGCAACAACTCTTACTGTGTATGGTAACGAAACCGGTGGTTCAACAACTATACCTGTAACCGTAACATATAGAGCATAATAAAAAAATATAAAAAATGGCACAAATAAATGACCCAAATGTAACCGCCCAGATAGCTGCGTTAGCTAATACTGGTGTAATTGATTCTGACCAGCTTGTATCATTGTTAAACACAGTGTTGCCAGCAGGACAACAAATCGCTGCGGGTGCAGGTGTTACAACTGGTATTTACAAAAGATTCGGTGAATTTGATAAAGTAAATGCAAAAGTTGAAGTAGTAACAACTGGTCTATGGACAAGTGATGAAGGACAAATAAATAATTTCTTTACTTCATCAACACAGGCAGCAGCAACAAGCGGTAAATACTATTATAACGTATATTCTTATAACCCACAAATTAGTGCATCTGCGGAAGTTGAATTTGCAATCGCGTACGGTCACTATGATTCAAGTGGGTCTGCAACTTTAGATGTTGATAATACATCTACGTTGGCAACAAAAGCAACTTATGCACAATACAAATCTATACTATTAGATTCAACTGATAATAAGTTTTCTTTCCCTAACTCTTCTGGAACTGAAGATGATTCTAACGGAATTTATGTGGTTAATATAGCTAGAAGCCGTTTTAGAGAATCTATGGACGCGGGTAACTGGGAATTAAATCTTTCTGGTTCAAATGGTTTATTTACTTTCATTGATGATAGTGGTAAAAAATTTGGTGATAACTATGGTAAAACCGGTAGAGTATTTAATATTGTAGAAGGTGTGTTAAACGTTGGAACTCAGTTAGAAGCTACAATTACTAATGCATATGATTCGAATGGTAAAGGATTTGGATTGTTCTATCCTGATAGAGGAATTATGGTATTTAATCCAACCGCACTTCAAACTAAATTAGGTAACATCCACGATGAAAATGGAAACTTAATTGGTGGAATGAGTGGTAGTCATTCTACTGCATCTGAACAATATAATCATAAAAGATTATACTACTCAATTAAAAAAGGTGGTGATTTTGATGCAAGAAGAACTGAAAACATTTCAACTCAACACTTCTTTGTAAGAGCAACTAATAGAGAATTTAATTATTCGAACAACCCTACATATGTAAATACCGATGGTTCATTTACAGAAGCAACATTTGAAACTGACCCACAAACTTATATTACAACTATTGGTTTGTATAATGATTCAAACGAAATGATTGCTGTAGCAAAAACTTCTCAACCAATTGTAAAATCTTTTGATAAAGAAGTTCTTATAAAAGTTAAACTATCATTCTAAACTTTTAAATAGATAATTGGAAAGCCCCCGAAAGGGGGTTTTTCATTTAAGAAATATTTATATAAAATCAATTATTTAGATGTTTAAAGAAATTCCAAAATCGGATATTATAGTAAGACCAATACAGGTTTATAAACAATGGAAGTTGGATGAAGATGAAATTCCTGTTTATTTTGCATCAACTGGTAGTGGTGGCGAATACGATATAGAAGTGGACCCAAAAACAAATGGAGTATCTAAAAGAAGTTTATATTATTCTATAAAAAATCAATTTTATAGAAATCCAGATACAGCATCGGTTCTTTATGAAGTTGGTAGAAGAAAATCATATGCATCAAAAGATGAAAGAGTTATTGGAAACGAAATAGCTGTTTTTTCAATACCACAAGAATTTTACGGAGAAGGTTTAAAGATTGGAACTGTATCTTTAACTGATGACCCTACTGGTGCTAATATAACATATACCGATGATGGGTATTCAAATTTAATAGATTCTGCAAGTAATATTAAAGGAAATATTTTTTATGATAGAGGATTAATTGTAGTAACCGATGGTGTAGTGAGTGGTTCTACTTTTGATACATATTTTTTAAATTTTCGTTCTACAAAAACAATATTTGAAAATGAAATATTCCTATCGGTTTTAGAAAATGAATTTAACTATTCACAAAATCCCTCTGCAGTTATAGAAGAAGGTGGTCAAAGAATTAATACAATTATTAATAGACCTAGTAACCATATGGGTAATACCGAACTGGTTTCATCTTCTTTTTATTCAACTGGTATAAAATTTGTAAGGGGTAAAAACTATCCATATACATCTTCACTTAATCCTAATAAATTTGGAAGTTTTGATGATTATTTTTATAGTTCTTCAGTAGACCCAACTGGTTCTTATTTAGCACCATATATTACAACAATTGGTTTATATGATGATGAATTGAATATGGTAGCTGTAGCGAAATTACCAAAACCGATAAAATCCCTACCTGATTATCCGGTAAATTTTATTGTAAGGTTTGATACTTAAACAGGTTTCTTTATATTTATATGTAAATAATACGAAAAATGTCAAAATTATTAGATTTATATAATTCATTTAATGGTGGTGGTTTGCAGAACGATTGGACTAAAGCAAAAGCAAGAAGTTCAAAAGACCAAACTCCTTATTCAAAAGGAACTATTCCTGGTGGAGAAATTAAAGCACCATTTGGAAACATAGATGATGCAGTTGTGACAGATACTAAACTTAAAAAAGCTAGAACTGGTGAATTGGGTAGTGACCCTAAACCTATTGCCGGAACTAAAGTTCCAGGATATTCTCCTGGTACTAAAGAGTATAGTAAGGTTGTTAAGAAGTAATTAATGTCTTGGAAATTTAAGGGAAATATTGTTACAGAAGAAAGTACACCTGAAGGTGCGATTGGTTTTGTCTATAAGATTATACATATACCAACCGGCAAATTCTATATTGGTAAAAAATCACTTACTTCAACTCGCCGTTTGAAACCCCTAAAGGGTAAGGTTCGTAAAAGAGTAGTAAAGAAAGCTTCCGATTGGGAAAAATACTATTCATCAAACGAATGGATTAAGAATGAAGTAAAAGAAGGTAGAGGGGAAGATTTTGAAAGAGAAATCATTCAATTCTGCTTTAGTAAAAAATCACTTACATATTGGGAAGTTTGGTGGCAGTTTAAATTAGAT
>JACCDW010961463.1_pt1 | contig 21624 bp, 22 predicted proteins | sample 7449781 | NCBI WGS metagenome assembly JACCDW01 (sample SAMN15323449, study PRJNA562643) | freshwater metagenome | isolation source: river surface water | place: USA:Blue River Watershed | collected 2017-08-18
AGACTCAACTGTTTGTATTTTTGCTTTGATGCTTTCCAAGTTCACTGTGTTCCACAAGCCCGGATGCATGGGTCGGGGCCATGAGCCTCGATCAATCCAGGCATAGCCCATGTGTTCGTGATTGAGCACTGGAACAAATTCTGATGCAATCACGCAAATCCAAGTGTAATACTCAAACACGCCATCTGCTGACGTGAACTTTTCTAGTGGCATCATTTGTTGGTATTGCGGAAAAAAGCCTAGCTCTTCAGTACACTCACGTTCCATGCCGCCTAACAGTGTTTCGCCAGATTCAATTTTGCCCCCAGGCAATCCCCAGGTGCTGGGGTGTTTGGCATCGTTTCTCAGTAGATAAAGATAGCGCCCGGTATCACGGGCAACAAACCACACGCCTACTGCTTTTACAGCACCAGGCTCCATGTTCCCCCAGCGTAGGCCCCTTGATAGCTTTTTATCCATTCTGCACCAGTCCACTCATATTGTATGTTAGTAGTTATATTAGTCACATACTGTATGTCAGTTTCTTGAGATGCATCAAACGTCACACGCCAGCGATTTTGCGAAGTGTATTCAATGATATCGTTGGCAGCGGCTATCAATGGTTGACCGTTTTCACCTAACCAAGCCTCGGGGTTGGCAAAGTTGCTCCAATCACCAGTGGCTTCGGTCAGCAGATATCGTGTGCCCACTGCGTGTGCAGGCAAGCCAGAGTCTGGTCCAGCAACTAGCGGATTGATAATGGCATCAATTGGCGACATGGTATTTTGTGGTGTAGTGTCTGAATCTGGAGTAAAAATTACCAAGCGTTCATCATTGGGGTTTATTACAATAGTACCCACAATGGTTGTGCCATTGGGTTGATCCAATCTGATTTGGCTGATACCAGGTCTCAGCACTCCATATGCATTGATCACACTGGGCCATAACAACACACTGTCGCCAACTAGTGTAGTGGGATCTAGGCTTTCTGCAGAACCATTGGGAGTGACAGTGGCAGGTTGCAGGCACTGTATTTGGTTATCAATCACCAGGATTTTGTAATTCCATGGAGTAATCATCTGTCGAGTGCCCAACAATAGATCACTGTTGGTAATGGCATCAGTGGCATCGCCTTGTGCATCATAGATGCTGGCAATCACACGCTCGACCACACCCAATTTCTTGACCTTGGCTGGTGAGCTCAACCAAATTGGTGTGGAAAACTTTATGGTAGCAATGTCAATTGGATTGTCTGTGCCCATGGGTATTGATCTTGAACTCCAGTTCACGCTGTCCAAGTACATCACAGTCAAGCTGGTCCAGTCAATGTAGTTGTCGGTGGCTTGTAGTTCTAAACTGGGATTGAATAGGGTCAGCAACTGCTCCAGCAACTGTAGCTTTTGGTTGGTGTTTGAAGTCCAAATATCCAAGTTGATACTGAGTTTGTAAGGAACAGGCATCAAGCGTTCGATAGTAAACGCATTGCCTTGTGTGGTCTCATAAGTTTCTGTGCTGGAATCGTAAGTGCGTTGTCGAACGCTGAATTTGTCCACAAAGTACGGTTCTTGAATTCTTGGTCGATCGTATTCCAACGCACTGATATAGAAAGTCATCAGTGGTGTTGACGGCAAACTGCTTGCTGAGTTTTCTTGAATAATGGTTTGTGCGTTGCGGCTAGCATCACCATAACGTACAGGAACCCGCAACAGCGCAGCATTGTTTACTCCGTTGTTTTCGTTACCATACTCAATTTGAAATCCAGAAAAGATTCTAGTAAATTGCAGTAGATAGCGACGGATCTGCGCATCATAAAAAAACATTTGAGCCATTAAGCTTTCTCCATGTACATTAAAATATCTATCACACCGGTGGGTTGGGAGGCAAGTGTCCACCTTGGTCGCCATTGTCTGCTCGTGGACGCAGGGCTTGACTCAAGCTCTGACGCTGAGGTATGTTGCCCATGTCTGTGGTAGAAGTAGTGTATGTATTGTTCACAAAGCTTGAACGCAATGTTTCGTTAGTTGGTCCGTTGTTGAGGTTGGTTCGTACATTCTCTTCAATGCGTACCCAAACTCTACCATTGTATCTAAACAATCTGTTGGGCTTGTAGTCCAAGCGCAAGGCAAAATCACCTACTGCGGGATTTGGCGGAAAACTGACTCCGGGTGTGACTGGGAAACCGTTTGGCGCCAATCCATCGCCGGTCAAATAACCCACAGTGTAACCATCGGCGCGGGGAGTCACGCTCATACCACCTTGAGTACCATCTACAGTGGTCGAACTGCTAGTGGTTAGGCCATCTGGGTTTGCAGGCTGACCAGTTTCAGTAGTGGGCGCCACGTAAAATTTGGTGACATCAAAGCCACTTTTTGGAACTTCAACATCGGCCTGTGCAAGGATGTCGTCATTGATCTGTTGATCTTTGGGTCTGGTGCTTTGAATGTCGCTAATTGTGGGCGGGGTGTAAGGCTCCCAGTAATCAGTATCGTCAATGGGTGTGCCAGCTGGGGTATTTTGTATAGCACGATAGTATTCGTTGCTTTGATTCACTATGGTTCCTGTAGGGTAGAAATTGCCATCGTCCCAGATGTTTTCTTCCACAAATGGTTTGTTCAATATGTTGGCAAATTCTTGCTGATTGTTTAGTGGTGTTGCTTTGATACGCCACAAGTGTGGCAACCAAGTTTGACTAAAGCCTTCTGACGCATAGTTAGCATCTTGAATTTGATAATATCTTGGCAGGCTTTTTTGAATACTTTGATCCAAGGGATGATAGTCTTTTAAATTTGGAACTTCTATAACGTCACCATTCATGAGCTTGCGACCAAATGTGTCAATCATGTCGTTGTAGTGAAAGGTCATGAACAATGTGTCAGAGTTCAAAAACAGGCCAAACTGTGTTAGGTCAAAGTCCACGTCTTGTGTGCGATAAACACCGCGCATGACAAAAATGTCCGGGTCATAAATTCTGTCACGGTTTTCCAGCAACAGCAAGTCTTGAATGTTCAAGGGACTTTGCGTTTCATAAATGGGTTGCGTGATGTCGTAATTGCCCGAAAAAGCCGAGTCCTCGCCACCAGTTTGTGGGCCCATATACTTGTGAACATAGATATCAAGACCGCCAACGGTAAACATCTCACTGATAGTGCGGTCAAAGAATTGGTAATCTTTTGTGCGATTGGGCCTGTAAAGTGACAGTTTAGGCACGTTGATCTCCTTGTGCTAATTTCTTAGCCAATTTGTTTGCTTTGAGAGTAGCAGTTCTGCGAGCAATTTCTTCTGGAGTCATTTTGTATCCAAATCTTGGATTTTTTTCACCAAACATTTTTCTCTTCTCGATATGCTCGGTAGTTTGTTTTCTTCCTTTGGTCGCAGCACTTTGTTTAGATCTTGCTTCCAAGGTTCTTACTAAACCTTTATGCGCATTACTGGCGTTTACACGATGCTCATCCGTCCATTGTTTACCGTAGTGCGGACTTAATTCTCCGCGCCGCCCAAACATCGGATTGTTTTCGCCTTGAAATCTTTCACTTTTGATTTTTGCTCCAGCTGATTTAATGCTTTCAAACACTCTACTTGACACTTTATATCTCTCTTGCCCAGAGCGCTCTCTGTAAAGCATACAACTAAAAGCATTCCACATTTGATATTTTTGCTTTGTACCGCTTACCATCTTAGTCAAAAGCCAGTGGGCAATAAAATGTTCTCTCCCAGACAGCGTAACCAAGTTATTACTATCATTGGTTCCGCCAAATGATTTAGGTATGATATGATGGACCTCAGTATAACACTCGCTGGATATTTGTCGAGTTTGGGCACGGCTAATAATTTGGTAATACCAACGGGTGTATTTGTTATCGCAGAACATATAGTGTATTTATGGGCAGGTTGACCAATAAATCTTGAACTGCTATAATTTGGGTATGAAAGTAGTTAAATTAAACCGCAGATTTCGGCAGTTCAAAGAAGCCGGGCACACAGTGGCCCTGCGTTTTGAGCATGGGCATACCCCAGATTCGTTAGCAATCGAACGAGCATGCCGGGATCGGTTAAAAGACAACGGCTGGCATCGCAATCACTCTTGGTATACCTATTATGGCGATCGCCCCAGTCGAGATGCTGTTCGCCCGTATTGGATCACGTTCCGCAATGAAGCAGATCTTACTTTAGTACTACTTTCTGTTGACTTGACCAAAAAACCCTGACGTGCTATAATACACACTTGTTCAACAAAGAGGTGTGCTATGCAAGCTATCAATTTTGTTACAAAGTATTCCGCTACCAACCGGTCCAAAGCCGTAGTGCCGTACGACAAAGTTAAAGCAACGGAAAAATGGGTAGAGTATGCACTAGACATCGCAGACATGAGTCGTATACTCATGCAGTCAGATTTCGACACCAAGTGGAAACTAATGGCTGCTCTTGAGATTGCAGAACGCAAAAAGGCATACATGTACAAGCACAAGAATTTTGACATCAATCGCGCACTCAAAATATTTGATGCTGTAAAAAATCTGCCTAAAACTAAGTAAGGACTAACATGACAATCGCATTTAAAATCAAGCCGCTGAATCCCCGCAGTCCCGACACCAAGTACGTGGGCATTGAACCCACGTGGCGAACTCAGCCTGTTGAGGGTCGTATCAGTGCATTGAGTTATGCATTTGGCTGGTACAATTATTTCTATGGCAAGAAAGACGCCAAGGACATGATTGCACAATACTTGGATGCACATGAGCGCACAAAAGATGCCAAGAAGATTCGGGCGCTGAGTGACAGCCAAATTCGACTTACCACTGGTTGGCTGTGTCGCATGAGCATGATGGGCTTGGAATTGACCGAGCATGAGCAAATCAAGCTGGATAACTTGATTGCTGACTTGCTGTCGCTCAAAGAACAACGTCAAGAAGAAGTTGCAACCGAAGAAGACACTCCGTCCCGTCCCAACATTCAAGACCGTTTGCGCGAAAAGGTGTCGGAATGTGCTGGTGAGCTGGATGGTATGTTTGACGAGTTTGTGGCCTCGGGTGCCAAAATGTCAGCAGACTACAAACCTGTGAGCCTGATCCGTAGCATGAACATTGCCCCACAGATGATCTATGTAATCAGCGACATCTGGAAACGCAAGCTGGAAGAATTTGAAACAGTACTTGCAGGCAAAGATGGTGCGTTGGCCGAAGGCTATCGTCACTTTAGCAAAATCCAGCTTCGCAACATTGTGAAGTTTTGCGAAACTGTGGTTTCGGACTGCGGCGCTTATGTGCAGATCAAGAAAGTGGAGCGCAAGCCGCGCAAGGTCAAGCCTGTAAGCCCGGAAAAGAAAGCAGCCAAGTTCAAGATTTGCGCAGAATTTGCCGAGCTCAAGCTGAAATCACTGCCCGCAACTGCCTTGGTTGACAAAGCAGAAGCATGGTTGTATGACACCAAGAAGCGCAAACTGATCCACATTGTTGCGGATGAGTATACCAAAGCGTTTACTATCAAGAACAATGCTGTGATTGGTTTCTCAACTGTGGAAACACTCCAGAAAACTGTGCGCAAGCCAGCAGAGGTTGTCAAAGCCATCAGTGCCGCAGGCAAGCCGGCTGCACGTAAGATCTTCAAGGATCTTACCACAACAGAAACTGCATGGAATGCTCGGGGTACCGAAAACTTGGTGATCCTGCGCAGTTGGTAAGCTAAATACAGGGACCTGGAGTCCCTGTATGGCACAAGATACCCTTAGCACGTTAAAACAAAATCTAATTGAATATGTCCAATTGCAATTGGGCGGTGAGATCATTGATCTTGAACTAGACCCTGCGCACTACGAAGCCGCATATCAAAAAACAATTGGCACTTACCGCCAACGTGCCAACGCCGCATATGAAGAAAGCTATAGCTTTTTTACTCTAGTCAAAGACGAAAACATCTACACATTGCCCCAAGAGGTAATCAGTGTGCGCCAGTGTTTTCGCAGAACTTTCGGAGATGCAACAGGCCCATTTGCGTCAAACTTTGACCCATTTGCTCAGGCCAGTTTGCAGGTTTATCTAATGAACTTCAACGTGGCAGGTGGTCTTGCCACTTACGATTTCTACAGCCAGTACACTGAATTGGCTGCACGTATGTTTGGTGGCTATTTCAACTACACATTCAACCCTGTGACCAAGAAGTTGCAGTTGATGCGTGACCCCAAGAACACTGGCGAAGCTGTGTTGATTTGGACCTACAACTTGAAACCCGAAATCAATCTGCTCTCGGACTATCAAATCAGTCAGTGGATCCGTGATTACATGGTTGCCAACTGTAAAATGATCATTGGTGAAGCACGTGAAAAGTTCGGCACCATTGCTGGACCACAAGGTGGTGGTAGCCTAAACGGCACTGCCATGAAATCCGAAGCTCAAGCACAAATGGATTCCCTGATTGAGCAATTGAAACTTTACATCGACGCTTCCCAACCTCTTACATTTGTAATTGGTTAATTGTCTGCTTGTATAAGTTCAGCATCTTTGCTATAATCTAGCATGGACTGCATGATCGACATTGAGGGCCTTGCTACCGGCCCAGAAGCTACTATTCTAACCATAGCCGCTCAGTGCTTTGATCCATTGACTCGCGGCTACTACAAACAGCAATACTATGCCCGCATAACCCTGGAAAGTCAGGAAAATCGCACCATTGAACAAGGCACAATTGATTGGTGGGCCACGCAAAAAGCTGCTCAGGAAGAAGCGTTCCATCCTGAAAATCGAATCCCCTTGGACCAAGCACTAGCAGAGTTGCACAAGTTGTGCTGGAAGTGCAACCGCATTTGGATGAACGGTCCCACTTACGACGCTAATATTTTAGAGCATGCTTACAAAAGTTATGGCATGCCTTTGCCCTGGCAGTACTACAAGATTCGTGACGCTCGAACAGTTTATGGCTTGGTTCCCAGCCTGGATAAGTATCCAGCAAGTCACCATGCGTTGGAAGATTGTCGTCGTCAAATTGACTTGTTACATGATGCGCTAGAATATCTCAAAATAAAGGAACTTCGATGATTATTGGAATCTGTGGCTTGATTGGTGCAGGCAAAGACACTGCTGCCGACTATCTTGTGAACTTACATCACTTTCGCAGGGAAAGTTTTGCCAACAGTTTGAAAGATGCTGTGGCTCAAGTGTTTGGTTGGGATAGAACCATGCTGGAAGGACGGACAAAACAAGCACGTGAATGGCGCGAGCAAGTGGATCCTTGGTGGTCTGCTAGACTGGGCATGCCCAATCTCACCCCACGTTGGATTTTGCAATACTGGGGCACAGATGTGTGCCGACGGGCGTTTCATGACGATATTTGGATTGCCAGTTTGGAAAACAAACTACGCAACAGCCAAGATGATGTGGTGATCAGCGACTGCAGATTTCCCAACGAAATTCTAGCTATCAAACGTGCCGGCGGCATTGTGGTGCGTGTGGTACGTGGTCCCGAGCCTGAGTGGTATGAAGCGGCTTTGAGTGCCAATCGCGGTCCCGATGGCAATACCAGCTGGGCTTTGAGCAAACGCCGCCTTGAAAGCCTCAAAATCCACGCTTCAGAAACTTCATGGATTGGCACCAAATTTGATGCTGTGCTAGACAACAACAGCACCCTGGACCACTTGTATGAGCAGGTTAAGAATCTGGCTCAAGGTCCCCTGGTCGCCAAGTAACACTTGAGCGTTTGATCATGACCACACAGTTGAGACACACTGTTCGTAGATTCCTTAGCTCACAATTGTTTAAGTTTCCGTCTATGTGATACACCAACAACTGTGTTGGATGAGCTGCTCTAAACCCGCATTTGTCACATGCGGGTTTTTTCTTGTAACCATTTGATTGCCAGCGCGGCACTGGTGCTCGGGCTTTTTTTCCTTTTTTGATGCAAACATCGCACCTGGATCTGTAGTGCGTCACTCCCTCTTTGAGATAGTTTACAGCACTGTGTCGCTGTCCACAGGCCTTGCATATGGGTCTATTCATGCGGTATTTATAAACGGACCTTTGCAAAGGGAAACATAACGGCTACTTTTTAGTGGTTGCTAATAAATATTAGAACTTGAAAAGGATTCAACCATGGCTTTAGTATCACCTGGCGTACAAGTAACAGTAATTGACGAAAGTCAATATATCCCATCAGCAGTTAACACAGTACCGTACTTTGTTATTGCTACAGCTCAGAACAAAGTGTCTGGCACAGGCGTGGGAGTTGCTGCTGGTACAACCGCTGCAAACGCAAACAAAACTTATTTAATCACCAGTCAGCGTGATTTAACCGCCACCTTTGGCGTACCATTCTTCTATAATACCACAGCTGGTACACCGATTAATGGCTATGAACTCAATGAATACGGCTTGTTGGCCGCTTATTCATCCTTGGGAATCAGCAATCGTGCTTATGTTCAACGTGTTGATGTTGATCTTAGCGAACTTGCTGCCAGCTTGAGCCGTCCAAAAGGTTCCCCAAATAATGGCACTTACTGGTTAGACACCAGCACTACCACTTGGGGCATACAAGAGTGGAATCAAACCACAGGCGCTTTCACTGTCAAAACACCATTGGTGCTTAACGATGCTGACCAAGTGGATGGCAGTGATATTCCGTTGGACACCGTTGGTAGCATTGGCGACTATGCAGTGGCCACAACTAGCACTAAGAACATTGGTTACTACAAAAACAGTGACAATACCTGGGTAATTCTTGGTAGCGATGAATGGAAAGTCAGCTGGCCCACAGTGTTGGGAACCAACTCTCCAGAGTCATTGACAATTGGCAGTAACATGTACGTTAATGATACATTGGTCACAGTTGACTCAGTGGACACCCCAGAAGGTCTTGCGGCTGTAATCAATGCTGCAAGCATCACTGGTGTCACAGCTGGCGTGGTTGGCGGATGCTTGGCTCTTTATGCAGACTCTACTGCCACTAACGATGGCAGCACAGCCAGCGGCGGCGTTGTGAGTATTCAAACTGGTACTTCAGGCGGCGCAGCATTGTTGACTGCTTTGGGTATCACTGCCAAGGAATACTTGACTCCCACTTACTTCCCAGGCTACAGCTATCAAGCTCCACGCTGGGGATCAACACAAACCTCACCACGTCCTACTGGATCAGTCTGGAACAACGCCAGCCCAGTTAACAACGGTTTAAACCTCAAAGTCAAGCAGTACAGCACTGCATTGGCAACTTGGGTTGCGCAAACAACCAATGCTTACAATGGATTCGACAGTGCCTTGTATGCACTTGATCCTTCAGGTGGCGGTAAAAATATTGCAGTGGGAACAACTATTGCAATTTGGGACGCCAACTATTACAACACCGACCCCAACGCTTCGTTCAGCTTTGAAATCTTTGAAAAAGCAGCTTTTGGTGCCACAGTGGTTACCGGAACAACTGTTCCTACTGCGTTTGTAAACAATAACTCGTTTACTATTGCTGCAACTGCTGCAGGCACAACAACGCTGAATGAAGGAACTGCCACAATCAGCGGAACTACTGTGAGTGATTTTATTGCCGCAGTTAGCGCTGCCAACGTTCCATATGTGTCAGCTTCGGTTGATTCAGCTGGTAGCATTGTGTTCACACACAGCCAAGGTGGCTTGATCCGTTTGAATAATCTCAGCGGTACACCACTGACCACAGCTGGATTTACTGCATCAACACCTTTTGTAACCTTGTATTGGGGTGATGGCGAATCTCTAGAATTGTGTAACTTTGTCACTGCTGACCAGTTCACATACACTGCCAGCGACACATCACCAGATCAAAATCCTGATGATGGACGCTTGTGGTATTACAGTGCTGCTGATCAAGTTGACATCATGATTCAGAACAACGGTGCCTGGATTGGTTATCAAAACTGTGCCAATGATGTGCGCGGTTATAACCTAACTGATTGTAACGCAACTGGTCCTATCATTGCAGCAACAGCACCAACAACACAGACCAATACTGCACAAAGCCCGTTAGTTTATGGAGATTTGTGGATTGATACCAGCGACTTGGAAAACTATCCAATGTTGTATCGTTGGGAACAAGTCAACGGACAAGATCAGTGGGTAGCAGTTGATACCACAGACCAAGTCACACAAAATGGTATTCTATTTGCTGATGCACGTTGGGCAACCAACGGTGACACTGATCCAGTAAGTGATCCAATTCCAAGTATCACCAGCCTGTTGACCAGCAACTATTTGGATCTGGATGCACCAGAGGCAACCTTGTATCCGGAAGGCATGTTGTTGTGGAACACTCGTCGCAGTGGTTACAATGTCAAGAGCTTCCAGCTCAACTATTTTAATTCTGCAACATTCCCAGATCAGACATTGCCTGATGTTACCAATGCTTGGGTAACTGCCAGCGGCAACAAAGCCAACGGTGCTATGTATGCTGGACGTTTGGCTCAACGATCTATTATTGTAGAAGCCATGAAGGCAGGCCTAGACACCAGCTTGGGAGCCAGAGAAGATGTAAATCAGTTCACACTGATTGCAACACCTGGATACCCTGAGTTGATTCCTAACATGATTGCACTCAGCAACGAGCGCAACAACACACTGTTTGTGGTTGGCGACACACCCATGCGCTTGGCCGGCAACGGCAACGATTTGGTTGCCTGGGCTACCAACAACAATGGACTTGGTTTGGCAACAGAAGACGGTTTGGTAACAACCAGCAGCTATGCTGCTACATTCTATCCAAGTTGTACAACCACAGACCTAAGTGGCAACACAGTGGTAACTGCACCAAGTCACATGATGGTACGCACCATTATTCGCAGTGACGAAGTCAGCTATCCATGGTTGGCTCCAGCTGGTACACGTCGTGGTATTGTGGACAACGCTATTCAAATTGGTTACATCAATGCAACAACTGGTGAATTCCAGCCACTCAGCGTGAATCAAGCCTTGCGTGATGTGTTGTACCAGAACAATGTCAACCCAATTACATTTATTCCTGGAATTGGTATCACCAACTTTGGTAACAAGACTTCAACCACAGTTACATCTGCAATGGATCGCATCAACGTGGCACGTTTGGTTGCATTCTTGCGTGGACGCTTGGAAGAAATTGGCAAGCTGTTCTTGTTTGAACCTAATGATCAAATCACTCGCAATGAAATTACCAATACTTGCAACAGTTTGATGATTGACTTGATTGCTAAACGAGCCATTTATGACTACTTGGTAGTATGCGACTTGAGCAACAACACCCCAGCACGTATCGATAGAAACGAGTTGTGGGTCGACATTGCTATTGAGCCAGTAAAAGCTGTGGAATTCATCTACATTCCATTGCGTATCAAGAACACTGGAGAGATTGCAGCTGGAGCATAAAGATAGGGCTCTAGGAGCCCTATTTTTCCAATCTCAATCAAGGTAAATAAAAGCAACAGGAGAGAATATAAAATGCCAGTTTCATCACTACAAAGAATGACAGTGCCATTGGCCAGTGACCAAAGCGCAAGCACACAAGGTTTACTGATGCCTAAACTCAGATATCGCTTTAGAGTGATGTTTGAAAATATCGGTGTGAGCAAGCCAACTACTGAACTAACCAAACAAGTTGTGAGCTTCAGCCGTCCAAACCTAACGTTTGAAGAAATTGCTTTGCCCATCTACAACAGCACACTAAAGTTGGCTGGACGTCATACCTGGGCTGATGTGTCGTGCGAAATTCGTGATGATGCAGGCGGCAATGTCAGCAAGTTGATTGGTGAGCAGTTGCAGAAACAAATGGACTTTGTTGAGCAAGCCAGTGCTGCATCAGGATTTGACTACAAATTCAACACACGCTTTGAAATACTTGACGGCGGCAACGGCGTTCTGCAGCCTGTGGTACTTGAATCTTGGGAACTGTATGGCTGCTACATCAAAGGCGCAGACTACGGTCCAATGAACTATGGCAGCAACGAAGCCGCAGCAATCACTATTACCATTGCTTACGACAACGCCAACCAAGGTGGTCAAGGTGGTGGCGGTGTTGGTCCCGGCGCATTCCTTGGTAGAACAGTTAACGACGTTGTAACCAGCAACGGTTAATAAGGACTATCAATGAGCAGCTTCGGCCAAAACTTTTGGCAAGGCTTTACAGCAACCAACAGCTTGCGTGATTACACTCACGCAAGCAAAACGTTTCGTACCAACGCCTACGAACTCAAGCCAAGATTTAAATTTCTGTTCCACGTTGTGTTTACCATCAACGTTGATCAGATTCCTGCATTGAAAAATGCCAAAATATTTCAACCCACACAAAGAAGTACTCTAAGCCTGGCTGTCAAAACAATTGATTTGCCCAAGTACAATGTTACCAATGAAACGTTGAATCAGTACAATCGCAAACGTGTAATACAAACCAAAATCAATTACGATCCTGTTAATGTTACTTTCCATGATGACGGTGGAGACAACATTCGTGAAATGTGGTATCAGTATTACAGTTACTATTACAAAGACCCTGTACAGAAATACGTGCCAAACATTGACAACACCAACGGCAGCATTGGAGCAAACTCCAACCGCCAGACTGGCATGGACTACAATGCTAGAGATATCTATTCACAAGAACGCACAGGCAATGTAAATGATTGGGGATATATTGGCGAAAGCTACAATGACGGGACTACCAGTGCTTCAGGAAAACCTCCGTTTTTTAAAGACATACAAATTTTTGGATTCGACCAGCACAAGTATGCAAGATACATCTTGATAAATCCACTGATTACCAACTGGAGTCATGACACTTATGACTACAGTCAAGGCAACGGCATTATGCAAAATTCCATGACCATTGCTTACGAAACTGTAAAATATTACTCTGGTGCGCTTGGCAAACCTGATGCCAACGTGGCCTGGCCAGATACTGCTCACTACGATAATATTCCCAGTGCAATCAGTCGTCCAGGATCTACTGCCAGCATATTTGGACAAGGTGGTATTCTCAGTACAGGTCAAGGTATAATTTCTGACTTGCAAAGTGGATCTGTCATGGGCCTAATTGGTGCTGCACAAAAAGCTGGCACAGCTTACAATACCTGGAAAGGCAAAGACATTCGCAGCGTGGTCAAAGCCGAGGCAACATCCTTGGGCAAAGAAATTATTCAAGCTGGGGTCAATCCCAACAATGTTCGTGCAGTGGCTGGTAAGGCTGACGGATGGGTATTCCCTAACGGTACTAATGCTCAAGCCGCACAGGCGCAACGCAACATAAATGCCGGCGCTGCTGGACTCTAATTAAGTAAGTGCTATGTCAACTGTAAACAATACCAACATAAACACTGATTTGACTGTGAGAGTTTTTGATAACTTTTACAAATATGATGTCAACGTTCCGGCTGCTGAATACGATATTGTGTATAGCTTTTTTCGTAGTACCATGGACACAGCCACAGCAGCTGGAAACATGACTGTGAGTTTGTTTAGAGTATCCGACCAAACCAAAATCCCAGTGCTGACATTGTTGGACTCTATGAAAGGCAATAGCGGGCTTGACCTCACAGCAAGCATGGCCTACTATCTCAATACCATTCGCAGCAATGCAACTTTGCTGGGAGTAAATGCACAAATTACTCCAAATTTTTACGCAGCTAGAACCGTGATACAATGAGTCGCTGGGCACAAGGTGTATATCAAGTTATAAATTCAAGCAAATACGTAGGACAAGGAAGTCCACGTTATCGCAGTTCTTGGGAACACAGCTTCATGCGTTTTTGTGACACCAATGATCACATACTACAGTGGGCCAGTGAGTGTGTGCGCATACCCTATCGCCATCCAATCACAGGAAAAAACACCACTTATGTGCCTGATTTTTTGATTACCTATCGTACAAAAAATAACACAGTAAAAGCCGAATTAATTGAAATCAAACCCCGCGGTCAAAGCGTAATAGCCGAAGGGCAAAAGCCAAGAGATCGAGCAGTGGTAGCAATCAACTATGCCAAATGGGCAGCAGCCCAAGCCTGGTGCAAACGACAAGGACTTGAGTTTAGAATCATCACCGAAGATCAAATGTTCCATAATGGCCGCCCATAAATAGGTGATGACAAGAAAACTGGAAGAACTTTTTGATCTAGCACCCACACAGCAAGATGTAGACACAGCGCTGCCGGCTATCCCCGAAACCAAAGAAAAAATTGCAGCCATTGATCAGGCAATAGACAAAATCGATCATGCACTGCCGGCAGTTCGCGGACTTGACGCCACAGATCATGAAATGGACTCACTAGCTGACCTGGCTACATCAAGCTACAAAGACCTAATGGATTTGGGCATGCAAGTTGACAGTCGCTTTGCATCGGAAATTTTTAGTGTGGCATCAAACATGCTGGGACATGCTATCACAGCAAAAACAGCCAAGCTGGACAAGAAACTCAAAATGATTGACCTACAGCTCAAGAAAGCACGCTTGGATCAACAGGCTGCTGCCGCTGCTGCCAAGGAAGGCGACGATGAAGCCATACCAACTGCACAAGGCATGGTACTGAGCCGCAACGATTTGTTAGAGCGCATTATTGCTGGCAATAAAGAAAACACTAAAAAAGAATAAATATATTATAGGAATTCAACATGAAGAACTTTGCACAATATCTTGCTGAAAGCGAACGCACTTATGACTACCGCATCAAAATTTGCGGCGAAGCAACAACTGAGTTTGTCAAGCAACTAAAAACCAAACTGGAACAGTTTGCCCCAGTTAAAATGGGCGACATCAAAACCACTCCAGTTCAGATCATCCCAACTGATTTTCCAAACTTCAAGAACGAGCGTGTTAGTATGTTTGACGTCAGTTTTAGATATCCAGCCATTGAACCACAAATCAAACAACTGGCTCAAATCATGGGCATGGACCCAAACAAGATTGTAATGAGTACTCGTGACTATAACGAAGATCTAGCCAATGAGTATGAAAAAATTGCAGATCAAAACCAAGACTTGTTGACCGACACTGATTATCCTGCTGACGACCAAGAGCAAAAAGCCCTTAAAAAAGACTACAGTGCTGACCCATATGACCACGTGGTACTGAAAAACGAGTACCGTTCAGATTTCACAGTTGCTGGAGGCAAGACGCCCACAGCTCAAACCACAAACGATTTGCCACAAGGCACCAATAGCCCAATGAGCAAAATAGTTCGTCCAGCCAAGCCAGCAACCGGCGCCAAACCCCGAGGATAATATAAAATGTCTGACAATTTCTTTTATGATTTAAACAAAAGACTACAACAAGTAGTTGATACTCCCAAGAGTGAGCACAAGCAACTGAACGAACGTGATGAAGGCAAGCACAACAATGCTACTACAGGTTTCAAAGCCCTAGCCGCCAAAGCCGCCAAAGAGTATGGTAGCAAGGCAGCCGGCGAGCGTGTGGCCGGTGCTGTTCGTGCCAAGATGGCCAAGGCCGGCAAGTTGGAAGAAGAGAACATGGAAGAAGGCATGCTAGACAGTCTCAAGAACGTGGGCAAGAAAATTGCCGGCGGTATCAACCGAGCTGTTGGTCACGGAAGTGATGAAGCTATGCTTAAAGATTTACAAAAGAAAATGGGCGTGCCACCAACAGGCAAGAAGCCCATGGGCGAAGAGTATGGGCCAATGGAAGGCGGTGCCCCAATGACTGCCAAGCAAAAGAAATTTGCCAAACTTGCTCCTCCCGCAGACAAGATCACTTTTGCTGACAAGATTGCCGGCGCCAAGAAAGAAGTTGACGAGATGCTAGGCGATGTGGCTGCTGACGCTATCAAGAAAGCAGTTACCAGCAAGGGTGGAAAAGTCACAGCCAGCAAGGGCGTTACCAAGCACTACGCAGGCCCTGGAGTTTACGGTGGCGGCGAACCAGACGTACATCCACTGGACCGCTTGAAAGGACCAAGCAAGAAACAACTAACTGGCAAAGAAGAAACTGACGAAGGTTCAGATTGGAGCCAATTGGGCAAAGAATACAGTCGTCCAAAGATTGGTTCCGTAACACACGGACACAAGCATGACATTGAGCATACTGCTACAGGTCAGCGTGTGACTCGTCGCACAGACCCCAACACCGGACATTCAGTTGGTGCAGAAGATGATGCACCAGCAGCTGGAGAAAAGCGCGGACGTGGAAGACCAAAAGGCACAGGCAAGAGCATGGGAGCCAAAGGTCCAAGCGGCAAGTCAAAGTTGATGACCAAAGAAGCTGATCACGATCAAAGTGAAGTAAAAGCCGCTATGGCCTTGCTGAAGAAAGCTGGTTACAAAGTTGAGAAGGCCGAACAAGAGCTGGATGAAAAAGCAGTAAGCAAGGCTCAACAAAAGTTTATGGGCATGGTTCACGCCGCACAAAAAGGCGAGAAGCCAGCATCGAAAGAAGTTGCCAAGGTCGCCAAGACCATGAAGAAGTCGGACGCAGAAGACTTTGCTAGCACCAAGCATAAAGGCCTACCTGAAAAGAAAAAGCCCGAAGGCAAAAAGAAAGAAAAAACTGAAGAAGCTGGTGGAGCATCAACACCCACAGCAAGCAGTGGTTTCAGCTATGGCAAAGGCATTTATGATTCAATGAATCGTGAATTGGAAAAGATGATTGCTGAATCAATGAGCATCAACATGAGTGACTCTACTGAAGGCGGCAAGAGCTTGACTGTTACTGCCACAGACGAAGACGCACTGTCCTTGGCTGCAATGTTGCAAAACGCCGGTATTGGTGGCGAGCATGAGCATGCTGAAGTAGGTGGCGATGAAACTTGTGATACATGCGGAAGTCACGACTGTGGCTGCGGCGATATCGAAGAAGCTGTAACTGAGAATGAACCCAACTGGCCAACTGATGACGTGACTAGCGATGACGCACTGCAATATTCGGGCGGTTTGAATGGTCCTAAGTCAACTGGACAGACCACTGTGCCTGTTATTGCAAATCAAGGCGATCGTACTGGCGTAGATGACGAAACATTGAGTCGTTTGCGTGAAATGGCTGGTCTTGATGAACAAGAACAAGTAATGGCAGTTGAAGAAGAACTGGACGAAGCCAAAGAAATGTGCGAAGTCTGCGAAGCTACTCCTTGCAAGTGCGATGAAAGCATAGAAGAAAGTCTTGCTGCTCTTCGCGGCCTAGCTGGCATTCAAGAAGCAGCCAAGCCTGACTACATCGATCTTGACAAAGACGGCGACAAAAAAGAGTCAATGAAAAAAGCTGCTGATGACAAAGAAGCAGAAGACAAAAAAGTTGAAGAAAGCATTTTCAACATGACCAATCTTTGGAAAGCCTACAAGGGGTAATACGATGAGTACAGATCTTTTTCGTCGATACATTGACGTAGTTGAGGGTGCAACCCGCCCTCAAGATGTAACAGAAGTCAGTGATGAAACACTGGTCAGCTACTTGAACAAAGTGCATGCTGATTCACAAAAGCACGAAAAGGATCCCAGCAAGCGTGACCCAGAAAAGGCCAATCGCAGTGTTGCTGGCTTTGCTCGTGCGTTTAACAAACTGGATGCTCGTAAAGAAAAGGTCGATGAAATTGATCCAAACAACTACGACAGCGACGAAGATTACTACAGAGATCTAGAAGCAGGACGCTATCAAGGCGTACCAAAAAAGCCATACAACCCAGACTGGGATGCGGATGACGAAGAGTTCATGCAGAATTGGTACAAAAAGCACGGACTGGAAGAAGGCAAAACATTTAAAGATTACGTGGCTGAAGCTGCACACGCAGCTAAGAATCCAGTTACCGGTGATTATTTTGCTATCAACGTTCGCGAAGATACCTTGTTAGAAACTTGGGTTTGTGAAGAAACTCAAGACGGTATTGTGTTGCATGCAGACGATACCATGATGAACTTGCTAGAAGGTTATGGCTGGCTCGAAAGCGAACAATCAAGCGATTGCGACTACGCTATTGACAGCAACGAGGACGAAGTTGATGTTGTGGATCAAGGTGAGTACGATCAAGAAGGCGACATGGCCAAAGATGATCTACACACTATTGTTCGCGCAGCCCGTCGTCTCAATGGTATGCTAGATGATAACGAAAACATGCCAGAGTGGGTACAGAGTAAAATCACCAAGGCGGCTGATTACATTGACACTGCCGCCGATTATATTGAGTCAAACAAAGAACAAGAAATGGACGAAGCCAAGTATCAAGGACGTGAAGTACCCTTGGGCAAGCCCATGCGTGGCGACGTAAAGAAATCCAAGGTGTACGTTAAAGGTCCCAAGGGCAACGTAGTTAAAGTAAACTTTGGCGATCCAGACATGAAGATTAAAAAATCTAATCCTGCTCGCCGCAAGAGTTTTAGAGCTAGACACAATTGCGAAAATCCAGGACCACGCTGGAAAGCAAGATACTGGAGCTGCCGTGCTTGGTAAGGAGCGATCATGAAAGAATACAAGCCATACAACGAGTCATTAACGACTCCCCCAATTCAGAACCCGCACAGTCCTGCACAAGGCGGATTTCGTCAACAACCAGTTGACATCCCTGGCGTAATGGATCAAACACGCAAGTTATATCAACCTTACCAACCACAGAAAGATAGCAAATAATGGCCGCCAACGTTTACACTAGTCTTGCCAACGCAACAGTATACACTGACAAGTTGCAAATAACCACAACAGCCAATGCTGTGACTTATCAGGTGTATGCCACAGCATTGGGTTCTGCCGCCGCCGCCGGAAACATTTATACTGCTCCTATCAGCATTCCAGCTAACACAATATTTGAAGTATATGCTGGCGCTGGAAACAAAGTAACTGTGACAGGAACTCCTTTTACTGCTCTTGAATTAGGTACAGCCAGCTCAGCACAGTCTGGCGTAATTGGTGCTGGGAGCGCCTGATGCGAGCCCGTGAGTTTATTGCCGAAGGCAGCCGCCCCCCGGGCCGTAGAGCCAAAGCAGTCCATGAGTTTGACATGGCACACCCAGGTTTGGTGGGTCCCGAAGCTGACGGAGATACCTATTGGGGTCGTTATTACGACTTCTATCGTGTGGCCAGCTTAGCAGGCATGGACCTTGATCGTTTAGAGCATGTTGATGATATTAGTTTTTTTGGTAACTTACCTATTTTTTCAGCATACACCGAATATGACCGTCAAAAGCTTACAGCTATTATGAAAAAGTTAGGCATGAAGCCTAGAGATCATGTTGAGCCAGGTAGCCTTGAGCCTGACTATGTAAACAAAACCAGTCCAGTAAAGTCATTTAAAGGCTACGCGAGATAATCATGTGCGTTATCGTTGCCAAATATTTTCCGGGCATTGGTTGGGCCGGAGCCAAGAATCGAGATCGCAACTACACTCCTGTGTTAGACTTTATTGAAGATACCAAAAATGGCATTTCAAGAATGATGATGCATGACCAGGTCACTGGTTACAAAGAAGGCATCAACAGTCGCGGCATCAGCATCTTAAACACCAGTCTTGATGTGTATGATGACGAACAAGAAGTAGATGCAGGTACAGCAGATGTCAGTCCCGATGGTCGACTTATTGCTGCTGCACTGTTAAAAGACAATGTGGTGGATGCGGTCAAATTGTTGGTCAAACACAAGTTGGTTGGTTGCACTATTGTGTTTGACCGTGAAGATCTATATCTCATTGAAGGCAGTGACCGAGACGGTACTGCACGTTATCGATTCATAGTTAAAAAGATTCCCAAAACAGAAACCATAGCTAGAACAAATCATGGCATATACTTGCCCTGGGCTGGCTTCCAGCGCGGCAAAAAGGACAGCGAGACCACCAGCAGAATCAGTAGCGATTCCCGATTGTTGCAAGCTGAGCTGGTTGTAAAGCATGCTGAAAAGCCTGAAGACTTGGTTGATGGTATGTGTCAAGTTTATATCAACGACCCTCAACTAAATATAATGAGAACCAGCACAGAACGAAAGAAGTTTCGTACCAACAGTCAGCAATTGTGTGTGCCCAAAGAAAGAACACTGTATTGTCGACCGGTCAGCAGTCACTTGCAGTTTGACTTTTGGAACTTGAACAAACCTGAAACTAATGTTTGGGTTGAAATTTTAAGTAATCGTGCGTTATGGCAAAACACTCGTGGCGACCCACCGTTTGGTCATTTGAAAATGAAAGATGTAGAGAAAAAATGAGAGCTCAAGAATTTGTAACTGAAGCAAAATTTGGCAGCGCTGCTGACGTACCTGCTGACGCCAACAAATTACCTAAATCTCAAAGATCTGCCATGAAAGGCATGCTTACCATGCCGGACATAAGTCAAACCAAACAAGGTGGCAGTCCGTACACACAATGGCGTTTTGGTATTGCTATGGCCGGCGCCCCCGATTATCCCACGGACCCAGCTGGTGCATTTGCTGGTGATCCCATCATCGGTACGTATACTGATGTTGAAATGGATATTGCCAACGCTGCTGCTAAATCAGTTGGTGCCGGCCGTGTTAACAAACTCACAGACAACCGCAGTTCTGAGGCCGATTGGGTCCATAAAACTAGCCCTGTAAAAGCATTCAAAGGATATGATCGATGAGAGCCCGTGAGTTCATTACTGAACAGGCCAATTTGCCGCCCGAGCAAGCAGACCCCATGCGTTACACCTATGTGCTTCCTGGGCTCAGCGCATCGGATCCTTATCGTAATTATAGATTTGGTGTGGCAATTGCCAGAGCCAGAGCCGAACATGGGCAAAACGATGGTGTGAACGAGCACATGCCTGCTTGGAGTTCCGAAACTGCATTTGGAGAACATGGTGTTGTGGCCGGCATGGTGCCCAGCGTTGACAAAATAATCGACGCAGCATTAAAAATGACAGACACACCGGGTGGTAAAAAGTTAGTGAGCACAGGGCCAAGCGAAGAACCTCCTTTTGTAGATAAAACAAGTCCAATAAAAGCATTCAAAGGATATAGATAATGGCCTACCCACAACCAACCGAAGTCGCACCATGGTACCTGCGCAATATTACACAGGCACTGGAGCTTGACGAAGCTTCGGGAAACGTTTTTGTTCGCACCAATGCTGTTCTTGCTGGCAACGTTAGTGTAGGCAATGTAGCCATTGGTAGCTTGGGCAACATCGACTTATCAGGCAACTCAATGCCTGTAGCAGTGATAGGCAACGTTACAGTACTACAAGGCACAAGTCCTTGGGTGATTACTGGCAACGCCAATGTAGCCATCACTTCCGGCAACGTAGGCATTGTTGGAAACGTAAATGTAACACAAGGTACCACTCCTTGGTCAGTGACCGGCAACGTAGGTATCACTGGCAACGCTAATGTAATACTTGCTGATGATGCCAATGTTATTATTTCCGGATTTGCAGGCGCAACATCGGATGCGTTTGGTCGCTTGCGTGTGAGCGAGCCATACACATTGTTTGACACACAAAGTCTATACTACGATCACAAGCAGTTTGCTAATTCTATCTCTGGAACAGCCAACGTGGTTTATGTTCAGAATCAAAGCAGTTACCAACTCAATGTGGGTGCAACATCCGGCGATTCTGTGATAAGAGAAACTGTCAAGGCATTTCCTTATCAGCCTGGTAAGAGTCAACTCACACTGAATACATTTTGTTTTAGCACTCCCAAGACTGGCCTACGTCAGCGTGTGGGCTTGTTTGATGCCAACAACGGTGTGTTCTTTGAGTACGACGGCACATACAATTACTTTGTAATTCGTTCAGCATCAACT
>JACCDW011606391.1_pt1 | contig 21623 bp, 15 predicted proteins | sample 7449781 | NCBI WGS metagenome assembly JACCDW01 (sample SAMN15323449, study PRJNA562643) | freshwater metagenome | isolation source: river surface water | place: USA:Blue River Watershed | collected 2017-08-18
AAGGCTGAAAAGGTGTTAATGGCTGATACTTTAAATAAGCGGAACGCCGCCCGAATTCAAGTAAAACCCTTACAAACGACTACTTACCATGCTCGATGTTTTGCCGATGGTTGTTACAGCGAATGGAGTCAGTTTAAGGTTTATGTAAGACCTAAAATGCCCATAATTAGTGCAAGTCCAGATACTTTGTGTGTTGCGGCCGCCGCTGCGGGTTCTTCAACAACGATTACCGCAAAAAACTGTGAAGACGGTGGAACATTGATTTGGTTAGATAATCGAGACTTAAAAGAACGCTTATTTACAGTTTCGCCCAAATCAGATATTACCTACAAAGCCATTTGCATGAGTCTTGACTCGATCGAAGGTAGTCCGTTGGTTTCAGACGCTACCATCATTTTTATAAAGGTTTATCAAACTCCCCAAAAACCACTCATTTCTGGTAATTTAATCATTCTTGATGGTGAGAAAACGACCTTAACCGCCAGTGGCTGCGATGAAAATTTGCTTTGGAATACAGGCGAAAAATCTCAAAGCATAGTGGTTAGGCCAGAGAAAAATACGGTTTATTCGGCCACTTGTGGCATTTGGCAATGTATTTCAGATACTGCATCAGTCAAAGTTCGAGTAAGACCTCGCCCGATTGAGATTGAAACGACTAACGGCATTCGTGGTTATTCCATCACCGATACCCTTTGTTTGAACAAGCAATTATCCATATCTACTCTCACGCAATGTAACGGTACGATTGTCTGGTCAAATGGTCAAAGTGGTGAAAAGATTGAGGTTACGGGCAGACAGGTTGAAACACAAAAATATAGTTTGTACTGCCTCAATGCTGATAATGAAAAATCAGATGAATCAGCGGCTACCATCACCGTTTTGGATTATAACATCAACGATGCAACTGCTTATCCAAACCCAACTTCTGGTAAATTATATATCAAATCGAAAGGATGTATTGATGGGGTAAAATTGATTCTTTACAGCCAACGAGGAGAAATCCTTTACGAAGGTGGCGGGCAAGAACGCTACTTGGATAGTATTGTACTTGACTTGTTCAATTTACCATCAGAAACCTATATTCTATACATCGTTGGCACAGATGGAAACAAACCAGTTACTTTGAAAAAACGCATTGTTAAAGTAAATAACTAATACATTCACTCATTCCTTGTCAGTAAAACTGGCAAGGAATTTAAACATAAAATCAGATGAAAAATTATAAAATAATTGGATTGTTGTTTTTTACAAGTCTTAAAAGCATAGCACAAGTTTACACACCCGTAAACGAGAATAGAATTTTAGTTGGTGCATTTCCTTTTCAAAATTTCACTTACGATGCCCGAAGTGCAGCATTGGGTGAAGCTGGTATAGCCATTTCGCCCGATGCCAATAGTGCCTTGATGAACCCTGCAAAATTGGTATTTCTAAACAATAGAGAGACCACCGATAGCTCTAAAAAGGCCAAAAACGTTGGAGTTTCGTTACATTATACACCCTATTACAGAAACCTCATTCAAGGAATGAATTTGTATGCGTTGAATCTATTTCAAGCTAAAGAAAAGACTGCTTATGGGTTTGGTGCAAAATACTTTGATGCTGGAAATGTGGCTATATATGGTGATAACAGGGAGTTTATCAAAAACTTCAAATCAAAAGAGTTTTCAATTAATGGCTTTTATAGCCTAAAACTTCGCCACAACAATAGCCTTTCCGTTGGTTTGAAGTATATTTATTCCAATTTATCAGCTCGTTCAACTATCCAAAGCATTACCACAAAACCAGTCAATGCCATTGCTGGTGATTTGTACTTTTACCACGATGGCAGGAATACAAAAAAGTACTGGCTAAATTATGGTGCATCACTGACAAATATTGGCGGTAAGGTTTCTTACGGCGATTATAGAAAGCGGACATTTCAACCAACTCTTTTAAAACTTGGTGCAGCACAAAACTTTGTTTTGGGGAAGAAGCAAAATGTTTTGATGTTTACCATTGATGCTAACAAATTACTCGTACCAACGCCTTCCATACGAAATAGTCAAAATGAAGTAATTGCAGGACGAAACGAAGAAAATATCTCAGGAATCGGGACAATTTTTCAATCGTGGGGTACTGCTCCTGATAGCTTTTCAGAAACTATGAGAGAATTTACTTTTTCATTTGGTACGGAGTTTCAATATCGTAACTTTTTATCAATTCGTGCAGGATATTATGCTCAAAATAAGCGAAAGGGAAATATTCACTACTTTACGCTTGGTTTAGGCGGGAAATTTAAGGATTTTGGACTTGATTTAGCTTATTTATTTCCCTCAACAACGAATCAGGTTTTGGTAAATACCTTTCGGGTTTCAGCCAATTATTATCCGTCTAAATAGTCTTGGTTTTACTATTCATTGAAACCTCACCCAATAATTCAAATACAAAAACCTCAAAAAACGCTTCGTTTTTGAGGTTTTTGCGTTTTTAGCCTTCCCTAAAAAAATCATTTTTGTAAAACTCCACTTTCTTGCCTAAACTTGCATAGGTATAACATTCTACCAAGCAACTTAAAAATTAGCCCTGACAGTACCATGACCGACAAACTCGACCTTACTTCTCCCGATTTAGTACAACAAAATATAGAACGAATTGCCGCCCTTTTCCCTAACTGTATTACCGAAACTGCTAATGGCAAACAAATAGATTTTGATTTGCTCCGCCAAGAGCTCAGCCCCGATATTATTGAAGGCACCAAAGAACGCTACCGCCTCGAATGGCCTGGCAAACGTGAGGCCATTGTAACCGCCAACTTGCCCACTACCAATACTTTACGCCCCGTAGTGGAAGACTCGGTGGATTTTGACACCACCGAAAACCTATACATTGAGGGCGACAACCTTGAAGTGCTGAAACTCCTACAAGAAAGCTACTTGGGCAAAATAAAAATGATATACATTGACCCACCTTACAATACGGGCAGCGACTTTGTGTATAAGGATAATTTTACGCAAAACACCGAAGACTATAAAGCCGAAAGTGGCTTGGTGGACGAATATAACCAACGCTTGGTAGTAAACCCCGATACTTCGGGCCGCTACCACTCTGACTGGCTATCCATGATATATCCACGTCTAAAACTTGCCCGTAACCTACTGACAGATAACGGTGTGATTTTTATCTCGATTAATAATTACGAAATCCATAATGCAAGAAAAATTTGTGATGAAATATTTAGTGAGAGAAATTTTGTAGAGTGTATAACGTGGAATAAAAGAGTACCTAAAAACGATAAAGGCATAGGCAATATTCACGAATACATTCTTATTTATGTTAAAAATAATGAGCTTGAACATTTATTCAAAATGCCTAAGGATGGCTTGGATGAAATATTTGAATTAGTAGATAAGTTAAAAAAAAATAAAATTCCAATCCCTGAAGCTGAAAATGAAGTAAAGAAGTTTTACAAAAAAAAGGGATATGATAGAGGAATAACATTGTATAATTCGTTGGATTCAAATTATGAGCTTTGGGGGAAAATAAACATGAGTTGGCCAAATGCAAATACTTTTGGACCACGTTATGATGTTTTACATCCAGTATTAAAACAACCTGTCAAAATCCCTGAACGAGGTTGGCGATGGAAAGAAGATACATTTTTAAATGAAGTTGATTACAATAATGTGATTAAACTCCACGATAGTAGCTATATGTGTGGCAAAATATGGTTTGCCAAAGATGGAAATACACAACCCAGTTCTATTAAATACTTACGTGAAGTTGACACCATGCTTTTACGTTCCATATTAAGTACAAAAAGCGATGGGGGTATGGAAACCGAGAATTTATTTCAAAACAAAAGTATTTTTTCTTATCCAAAACCTACATCCTTAATAAAAAACCTAATTGAATCAATTGACTTGGAAAATGCAATTGTACTCGATTTCTTTTCAGGTTCAGCAACTACTGCTGACGCAGTAATTCAAGTAAATTCGCAACTAAGAAAAAATATACGTTACATAATGGTGCAATTACCTGAAGATTTAGATAAAAACTTAGAAACTTCAGATACTAATTCTAAACAGATTATAACTAATGCAATCGAAATTTTAGATAAATTAAAAAAACCTCATTATCTAACAGAACTTGGCAAAGAACGAATCCGTCGAGCATCTATTAGAACTAAAGAAGAATCAAATACAGCAATTGATTATGGCTTTCGTGTATTTCGTCTCGATAGCAGCAATATGCACGAAGTATATTTTCGCCCAAAAGATTATAACCAAGCAACCTTAGATTTATTTGCCGATAACATCAAACCTGACCGCACCTCCCTTGACCTTGTTACACAAATCATGCTCGACTGGGGCTTGCCACTTTCGCTACCCATTGAGCGTGCCAGTATTTCGGGTAAAGAAGTATTCAAGATTGCGGGCAATGCCCTCTTTGCCTGCTTCGATAGCGGCATCGACGAAGACTTTGCCCGAGCCATTGCCCTCGAAAAACCGCTCAGAGTGGTTTTCAGAGATGCTTCCTTTGCGGGCGATACCGCCAAAGAAAACGTCAAGCAGCTACTCAAACAACTAAGTGCCGACACCGAAATGCGAGTGATTTAAAAACTTAATAAAACATGGAAAATCCAGTAAATAATATTGACGAGAAAATTATCGACGATGAGGATACATCTTCTGGCTCGGATACTATCATACGCCCGTTCAATCCAAATGAAATTGAAATTGAAATCCCTCCGTACACTATTGGGTATCTAATGGATAAATTAGAGTATGACGAAATAAATTTGAATACTGAATTTCAAAGAGAAAATAACCTATGGTCGACTGAGATGCAAAGTCGCCTTATTGAATCAATATTGCTCGGACTACCTTTACCTGCATTTTATTTTGATACAAGTCATAAAAAATGGGACATTGTAGATGGATTACAGAGATGCTGTTCGATTGAAAACTTTTGTGTAAAAAAGACACTTCGATTAAAAGGATTAGAGTTTTTGGGGCATAGAGATGGGCAGCCATTTTTAGAAGGCAAAACTTATGATGAATTGGATAGAACTTTGCAAAGAAGTATAATCACAAGGGCAATTACTGTAAATTTGATAAAGAAAGCAGATAAAAAAGTACGATTTATATTATTTAAAAGGCTTAATACAGGAGGCTTAGAGCTAACACCAGCAGAAATTAGAAATGCCGTTTTTCAAGGAATTCCAGCAGATAAAATAAAAGTTTTGGCAAAGTCAGACCTATTCAAAAACGCTACTGAAGGAAGAATTCCAAGTAAACGAATGCAAGACAGAGACTTTGTTAGTCGTTTTATTGCATTTTATTTAATAGATTATAAAGAATATGAACCAGGCTTGGATGATTTTATAAATAAAAGTATGGAGTTAATGGAACATAGTGATACAAATGAAATCGAAGAGTCTTTTAATAAATCCTTAACCCTTGCAAGCGAAATTTTTGGTAACGACGCTTTCAGAAAAAGGGTTGATAAAAATGACCCACGTAAACCCATCAATAAAGCCTATTTTGAAGTAATTACAGTATTATTTTCAAAATTATCTGAAAATGATGCCAATGCTTTAAAAGCTCAAAAATCCTTGTTTAAAAGCAACCTTATAGTCTTAATGAATAGTGCCCGTTATAGTAATTCACTATCTGGTGGAACAGGCACTAAAGATAGTGTTAATATTCGTTTTTCATGGTTCAAACAGGTATTAGATAAAAGTATTGCAGGTAAAAAAATAAAGATAACAGATGATAACAAAATTGAAGATAGCGAATTTTAAATCTCATAAGAATACTGAATTAAATTTTGGCAATTTGACTTTACTATCTGGATTAAATAGTTCGGGGAAGTCAAGCATCATTCAAACCTTTCTATTGCTCAGACAAAGTTTCAAAAAAGGAAGAATTGACAAAGGCTTGGACTTGAATGAGCCACTTTGTGACATAGGAAAAGGCTCTGATGCATTATATAGGTATGCCAATGACAACGAGATTATTTCTTTTGAGATAAACTCCACTGGCAGCAGCATTCACAATTTCGAGTTTGATGTGCAAGGCAAATATGAGGATTCATTTATCCCTACTTTGAACAAAGAAAAACTCACAGACGAAACACTTTCATTAGCTTTTTTTACCAATAATTTTCAATATTTAAGTGCTGGTAGAATTGCAGCAGTTGAATTTTATCCAATAGATAGCTATGCCGTTGAAGAAGAAAAACAAATTTCCAGAAACTACGGGCAAGGCGAGTTAGTGGCTCATTTTTTAGAATATTATGGAAATAATCGAAATTTTAATATTCAATCAGATTTAATTTTACATAAAAGCGAGAAAAGTCAAAAGTTAATAGACCAAGTAATAGCCTGGGAGCGAGAAATAAGTCCTCGTATTACTATATTAGCACACAAGGTTGCAGATAAAGTAAGTATAGAGTTTGGATATAAAAGCTCCGATGGAGAGTTTCCATTAAATAATTTAAAAGCTAAAAACGTAGGCTTTGGTGTTTCTTATTCTCTTGCCATAATTGTTGCCTTATTGTCGGCAGAACCAGGTGCTTTACTTTTAATAGAGAATCCCGAAGCACATTTACATCCCAAAGCACAATCCAAACTTGCCGAACTAATCTGCCTTACCGCTCAAAGTGGAGTGCAGATAGTTGTTGAAACTCACAGCGACCATGTATTCAATGGAGTCAGAAAAGCCATTGCGAATAATAAAATAGAAAAGGGAAATGTAAAAATTCACTATTTCGAAACGGATGGACAGAATACATCAAAAGCAACAGAGATTAATCTTTCGGATAAAGGTCGTATCCTAAATCAAACAAGTGGTCTATTTGACCAATTTGACAATGATTTGGATGAATTAATTGGATTATAAAATGGAAATTCTGCTCAACGAACTATCACTTACCGCTCAATTTGATTCAGTAGAGGATTTTATTGATATTGGAATTAAAAAAGCATTATCAGCTTTGAAAGAATTATCACCAGAAGACATTATTTATAAAAAATATGACTTTTTTATAAATAATGTAACCCCAACTTTATCAATTCACGACGTATTAACAGGCACTCAGACTCGGCATTTTGATGAAATAAGACGATTCAAGACATATCTTTCTAAATTTTTTGAAGACCCCTACTGGGAGGCAAATCCTCGCCATAATTCTACAATAAACTACATTCATAAAGGAGTTTCAGTATTAGGTACATCACTTGCAGAAGCGTGCGAACGTGATAAAGTTATATTTTCATTTTTTCACAAAGATTTTTCAGAAAATAATTTATCTATTTTAAAAAGTGTTGAAGAAATAATTATTGACAATGTTTTTGAGCAAGGGTTATTGATACAAATAAAGTTAAAACGAGGTATTATTAAGAACTTTTCTTTATCTGACTCTACTCGTTTTAATAGAACATCTCTAATTCGTCAAGGTAAACCTGTGTATAATGAAATTTCTACGGGCTATTTCTGGTATCTCGATAATTTACATAAAAACCACTTTGAAGTATTTGATTCAAATGAAAAACATATAGGAATAGCTGATATGAATGGTAATATTGACAGAGCAGAACAAATCAGCGATAGAAAACTATGAAATTACAATTTAAAGAACAAGCCTTTCAGCTCGAAGCCGTAAAGTCGGTAGTTGATTGTTTTGCAGGGCAGAGCCTCAAAACCAACCGCTTTACGTTGGAGCGTAGCCGAGAATTACTCAAAAAAGCCCAAGATGCCGCCAAAGGTATCATTGATGCTTTTGAAAACGAAATTAAAGAAGAAATTGGCTACCGAAATAGTGCTATCGAAATAACCGAAAGCCAGCAATTAGAAAACATAAGGCAAGTACAACGAAGCCAAGATTTGATAGAAAGTGCCAAAATCGAGCGTCCGCAGGGAATCAAATCAGGCATAAATCTTACCATAGAAATGGAAACAGGTACAGGTAAAACCTATAGCTATATCCGCACCATGTATGAGCTGCACAAGCATTATGGCTGGAGCAAGTTTATTATCATTGTGCCAAGCATTGCCATTCGTGAGGGCGTACACAAATCGTTTGAAGTTACGCAAGAGCATTTTCAGGGTCTTTATGGGCATAAAATCTCGCCTTTTATTTACAATTCGAGTCGCCCACAAGATATTGAAACCTTTGCCTCCGATTCTCGTATCAGCGTAATGATTATCAACACGCAGGCGTTCAATGCCCGTGGAGCTGATGCAAGGCGTATTTATATGGAACTCGACCAATTTGCCTCACGTCGGCCAATCGAAATCATTGCCCAAACCAACCCAATTATTATCATTGACGAACCGCAGTCGGTCGATGGCGAACAAACCTTGCAAAGCATGCAAGATTTCAATCCATTGTTTACGTTGCGTTATTCGGCTACGCACAAAGTAGATTATAACAAAATCTATCGCCTCGATGCCCTCGATGCCTACAATAAGAAATTGGTCAAGAAGATTTCGGCCAAAGGCATTACGTTTAAAGGCACAAGCGGCACCAACGGCTATTTATACGTTGAGCAAATTTTGCTAAGTGCCACCAAAGCCCCAATGGTGCTACTCGAATACGAAAAACGCACGAATTCGGGCGTAAAGCGTGTACGAGAAAAACTAAGCAAAGGAGCAAACCTGCACGAACTTTCGGGCTATATGCCTCAGTACGAAAACTTTACGATTCAAGAAATAGATGGATTTTTTAATAAAATTGAAATAAACGGACAAGAGATTTTTGTGGGCGAAGCCAAAGGCGATGTCAACGAAAACGATTTCCGACGCATTCAAATCAGAGAAACCATTAAATCGCACCTACAAAAAGAACGAAATTTGTTCTACCAAGGTATCAAAGTATTATCATTATTTTTCATTGATTCAGTTGAAAAATATCGGATATATGGCGAAACAGGCGAAGAAAAACTGGGCGAATATGCACAACTTTTTGAAGAAGAATACCGCAATGCCGTTTTAGATGTAATAGACCTTTTCAACCAAGAATACGCTCAGTATTTAGACGAAAACGAACCAAGTAAAGTGCATAAGGGCTATATGCCCACCGATGCTTACCTCGAATATTTGCAAAGAGACCAAGCCGAAAAAGTACACCAAGGGTATTTTTCGATTGATAAGAAAAAACAATTGGTTGACCCAAGCACCAAACGAACCAAAAAAGGCGAAGAAGCCGAATCGGATGATATTTCGGCCTATGATTTAATTATGAAAGACAAAGAGCGATTGCTGAGTTTTGAAGAACCCACCCGCTTTTTGTTTTCACACTCAGCCCTCAAAGAAGGCTGGGACAACCCCAATGTTTTTCAGATTTGTGCCTTGAAGCACGTAGAATCTGGCTCGCAAATACGCCGCCGTCAGGAAGTTGGCCGTGGTATGCGTTTGTGTGTCAATCGTCAGGGAGTACGTCAAGATTTCGAGACCATCGGCGAGCAAGTACACGAAGTAAACAAACTCACAATTATAGCCTCAGAAAGCTACGAAGATTTTGCAAAAGGTCTGCAAAACGAAATAGCGGCATCGCTCAAAGACCGACCACAAAAAGCTAACATTGAGTTTTTTGTGAATAAAATGCTGACCAACGCCACAGGCGAAAACATGAGGATTGATAAAGAATTGGCCAATAAACTCAATAAGTTTTTATTCAAGCAAGATGTTTTAGATGATGATGATAAAATAACCGCCGAAGGAAAAGCCCTGATTGCGGCCAATAAAGTACCATTGCCCGAAACATTGGAGGTGTATCGAGATAGTATCACTCGACTTTTGCAGTCGGTATATTCGGGCGAAGTACCAAAACCAACTGACGACCGCCAAACTACCGAAGCCAAGGTAAATGCCAATTTTGCAAAGAAAGAGTTTCAAGAACTATGGAATAGAATCAATCTAAAATCTATTTATGAGGTACAAATAGATACCGAAAAGCTGATTCACGATAGTAAAGTATTTATCAATGCCAAGCTGCACATCAGCGACCGCAGCTACGAAGTAAAAGAGGGAACACTCAAAGAAGCCAGCAAAGAAGAACTCGAAAAACTGCAAGGCTTTAGCAATATAACCCGTAGCACCGAAAAACTCAAAACCAACGTAAACACCAATGCCACGTATGATATTGTGGGCGATATTGTAAGCAAAACCAACCTTACTCGCCGTACAGTGGTAGAAATCTTGAAAAAGATTGAACCCAACAAGTTTATATTGATTCAGAAAAACCCCGAAGAGTTTATCAGTGCGTGCAGCAAATTGATAAATGAAGTAAAGGCCAGCTTGATACTCAACAACATTGTGTATCATAAAACCGAAGAACGCCACGATGCCAAAACGGTCTTTAGCAATAATAAACAAGTAGTGATACAGTCAGAAATGCTCAAAAAGCACATTTATGATTACCTCACGACCGATTCTCAGGTAGAAACCGAGTTTGCCAAAGACTTAGAAGGTAGCACACTCGTAACGGTTTATGCCAAATTGCCGAAGAATTTTTATATCACAACACCAATTGCCAATTACAGCCCCGACTGGGCAATTGTATTTGATAAAGAGAAAGTACGCCATATTTACTTTGTTGCCGAAACCAAAGGCACCGACTCAACAATTGAGCTGCGAGAAATAGAAAAACTAAAACTGCATTGTGCCGAAGAACATTTCAAAGCCATCAGCGATGAAGTAGTGAAGTTTAGCCAAATAAGTAGTTATGATAAATTATTAGAGATAATACAACTGAATTAAGCACAATGAAACTCATAGATAATGTAAATTCACGCCTCGGAGATGATTTAAAACTTGAAATTAAAAAAGGAAGTCGGCTATCAATAGCGGCTTCCTCGTTTTCAATTTATGCTTTTGAAGCTTTAAAAAAAGAGCTAAAATCCATCGAAGAACTACGGTTTGTTTTTACATCGCCCACTTTTATTGAAGAAAAATTCAATAAAATTCCGAGGGAGTTTTACATACCACATATCTATAATGAAAACCAGCTTTGCGGCGGCGAGTTTGAACTCAGACTAAAGAATGAGCTAAACCAGCGGGCAATAGCCAAAGAATGTGCTGAGTGGGTTAGGCTAAAAGTTGCTTTTAAGAGTAATACTAATGCAAGTCTTCCACTTTCGGGAGTGTTGCATGTAAATAACTCAGAAGATAATGCCGTGGCTTACTCAAATATTTCGAGTTTTACAACCTCTGATTTAGGTTATACGCACCGTTCGGGCTTCCCGACACTTATCCAAAAAATTGAAGCCCCCCAAAGTAAAGCATACCTTGATTGGTTTAATCAGATTTGGCAAAACCAAGAAAACCTAAAAGATGTAACAAGCTTAGTGCAAGCATATTTTGAAGATGCGTATAAAGAGAACAGTCCAGAGTTTATCTACTTCATTTCACTTTATAATATCTTCAATGAGTTTTTAGATGATATTTCAACCGACTACCTACCCAACGACGAAATTGGTTTTAAACAGACCATTATTTGGAATAAACTCTATAATTTTCAGCGTGATGCAGTAATTGGAGCTATCAATAAACTTGAAAAATTTAATGGTTGCATCATAGCCGACAGTGTAGGTTTGGGTAAAACATTTACCGCACTTGCCATCATCAAATATTATGAAAAACGTAATAAAGATGTGCTGGTGCTCTGCCCCAAAAAGCTCGAAGCCAACTGGAATACCTATCGCCAAAATGATAAGAATAATGTATTGGCCAAAGATAGGCTTCGGTATGATGTACTTTTTCATACTGATTTGTCACGTGAGCGAGGCATGAGTAATGGTAGAAGCCTGGAAAATGTGAATTGGGGAAACTATGCCTTAGTAGTCATTGATGAATCACATAATTTCAGAAATAATAATACAGTGGTTGGCAAAGAGAATAGATACCAGAAGTTACTTAGAAAAATTGTACAGGAAGGTATTGAAACAAAAGTTTTGATGCTTTCGGCCACGCCAGTAAATAATAGATTTAATGATTTAAGAAATCAATTAGCCCTGACTTATGAAGGGAATCCAGAGCAAATAGATGAAAAACTAAATACAGAGCGAAGTATTGACGTGGTTTTTAGAAGGGCTCAACAATCATTCAATGTTTGGTCGAAACTTGCTACTGAAGAGCGAACAACGGAAAAGTTGTTAAGCATGCTTGATTTTGATTTCTTTGAAATTCTTGATAATCTAACTATTGCACGGTCGAGAAAGCACATTACAACTTATTATGACACTACCGATGTGGGTAAATTTCCGCTAAGAAATAAGCCCGTATCAATTCAAAGTCCATTAAGTAACCACGGCACAAACTATGTTACAATTGCCGAAAAACTCACGTTGCTAAACCTTTCTGTCTATTCTCCTTTAAACTATATTTTGCCAAGTAAAATAGCTCTTTATGCTGAAAAGTATGATAAAAAAGTAAAATCAGGTACTTTCAAGCAACGAGACCGAGAAAAAAGTCTTCAACTTTTAATGCGTATCAACCTACTAAAACGTATTGAAAGTTCGGTTGATTCGTTTAGATTGACACTTGATAATATTATATCACAGATTCGGACAACGATAGTTACTCTCGAAAAAACCAATGCCGAAATGATTTCGGGGATTGATATAAATCCAGAAGAAGAAAATTTTGACTGGGAGTCGGAATGGGGCGATGAAGAGAATATCATCGGTAGTAAAGTTAAAGTTAAAGTTGACGATTTGGATAAAACTCGTTGGAGAGAAGACTTGGCAGTAGATTTGGAGATTTTAGAACAGCTTTACCAATCAACTTTTCAAGTCACTAATGCTAATGACCTTAAACTATTGAAACTAAAGGAATTGATAGTTACCAAAATGCAAACCCCACTCAATACTAATAATAAAAAAGTCATTATTTTTACTGCATTTGCCGATACAGCCAACTATCTATACCGAGAATTAAAAGATTATTTTTTATCAAATTTCAACATACATTCAGCACTGATTACTGGGAATAAACGTACCTGTTCGTCAAAACAAATACCTACAGACCTGAATACAATCCTTACTTGTTTTTCACCTATCTCAAAGGGCAAAGCACAAGTTTTTCCTGATATTAAAGACAGTATTGACGTTCTGATAGCAACCGACTGTATCTCAGAAGGGCAAAACCTACAAGACTGTGATTATCTGATAAATTATGATATTCACTGGAATCCAGTGCGAATTATCCAAAGATTCGGGCGTATTGATAGAATTGGCTCAATTAATACAAATATCACGATGGTAAATTTCTGGCCAGATGTTACGCTTGATGCTTACATTAATCTGAAACAAAGGGTAGAAAACAAAATGCTTATCAGCAATATGGCCAGTACGGGTGATGATAATATTCTGAATACTGATGAAAAAGACTTAGAATACAGAAAAATTCAACTAAAAAAGCTACAAGAAGAAGTAGTTGACTTAGAGGATTTAAAAGAAGGTGTTAGTATAACGGATTTGGGGCTAAACGATTTTAGAATAGATTTAGCAAATCTGATAAAAAAATACGGTATCCTCAAAAACATACCCGAAGGACTATATGCAGTAGCAGAGTCAACCAATCAGAGTGAAAAAGGTGTAATTTTTATTCTGAAAAATGTTAATACTCAAGTTAACATTGATAAAATGAACCGCTTACACCCATACTATCTGGTCTATTTAGGATTTGATGGTACATTGATTTTCAATCATATTGAAGCAAAAAAAACACTTGATATACTTAGGTTAATTTCTCAGGGCAAAACAACACCGATTCAAAAACTATGCGATGAAGTTTGTCAAGAAACGAATGACTTTAAAGACATGAGTGAGTACTCAACTTTACTCAGGAAAGCCATTGCTTCGATACTACAAACTGAGGAAGAAAAGGAAATTCATAGTCTGTTTAGGGCAGGTGGCACCACGGCCTTAGCAGATAAACTAAAGGGTATTGAAGATTTTAAACTTGTATCATTTTTCATAATCAAATGATAATATTTGAACTGCCACCATCAACTTTTGTCAATCGAATAATACCTAAAAATGCTTTTGAAAGTTTTACTAATCAAAAGCAAAAGAGATTATTTATTGACGATATTGATAAAATAAAATGGGTAAACAAAATAGCAAGGGACACCGTCAATCTTGAAGGAAAAGATGTGCAAGAAATTCAAGTATTTGACATACAACTAAAAAAAACAGATAATATCAAAGATATTTTAGAAGTCATAGATAAAGCCATTCCCTATCACATAGTTTTTGTGTTGACGTTTGGCGACGAAACTATGATTTCTACCTCAAAGAAGCACTTTCATCCTACCATTGAAGATAAGTCAATTATCGACTGGACTTTTTCAACTAAATGGTTTAATGAAACAGAGCTAAATTATCAGTTCAACCTCAAACAAAACCTTGATTTTGTCTATGCTGACTTTTGCCAGCAACTCACAGATACAAAACAGGAAAACAAAAGCATTGATGACATTGTAAAGGTCAATGCTCAAATGAGAGACCTACAAAGGCAAATTCAGCAACTTGAAAATAAAATAAAAAAAGAGAAGCAGTTTAACACACAACTTTCTTTGCATCTGGAATTACAAGAATTAAAAAATACGCTATTGAGGCTTTCTGTTTGAATGCAGGATATACACAGCAAATCTGACCAATCGTTTTTATTCATAAAATTATGCTAAATCAACATCTATATCAACTAAAAGAAGAATTTCTTAAAAAATGGCCACTTTCCCGAATCAAACAAATGAGTTTGGAATAATACAGCAATCTATCTAAACAAAGACTTATTTTGTTATTGGATTGAGGCCAAAACAGATACACTTGGCAGCGTTTGGGGTGGTTCATCTTATAAATTTGGTATCTACAAACGGAAAGATTTAAGTAAAACCAATACGATAGATAATAGAAAAACCGACAATGAATATGACCCGTAAAAATAATCACTGCACGGGCGGCCCCGTATGACAATGCAATGGGAGAAAGTTTATTCAGTAGATTCAAAGCATAAGTGATGCAAAAAGGAGCATTTCTTAATTTTGTTGATGCTTACACAGAAATATTTGAATATATCGAAATATATTATAATCAAAAAAGAAGACATTCTGGTATAAATTACGAGATTCCTGACAAATTTGAAGAAAAATTCGAGTTTAACAAACTAAATTTATATTGAAAAAATCAGAATGGCTTCCTAACGAAAGGGTGAGATAATTACCCTTCTTTACGAAGAATTTAATTAAATCTATTACAGTAAACCATGCGGCTAAATTAGCATACCTCAACCAACTTGATGAGTATAGTTAATGCAATTAAGGTAATATATGAAACGTAAGCTGACGTACTTTAAACCAATTCCTACTGAAAATAAATTTGGTTTTAGACTTTTTTATCACCTCAAAAGTAGTCAATTAATAGTGTTTTTGCTATTTTTACAACTCAAATTAGAATTTATTTTGTATCAGTTGTAGGTGTACATTGGCGTAAAAGTGGTTCACTTTCAATGATACCTCCCATGCTCATCATAATGTCTATCTTGGCTTTTTTGATACCCATAATCTGCAATTGCTCCAAAGGATAAAATTTTACCTAAAATCATTAATAGAAAACTGGATACATAGACACTCAATATAATCCCAACGAATATTATACATAACAAAATAACAATAATCATCAGTACAACCTTAAAAATTGCAATAGTTTGATGAGTTTTAAACTCGGTTCTTGATGGTGTACATTTTGCCAGAATTTTGATAAGGAAATCTATTAGTATATCTATCCAAGATGTTTTGTTTTGATTTTTCATTGTGTTTGTTTTGAATTTAATTAGAGTTTATTAGTCAATATCATTTTACACTCATTTTTAATTTTTTCAGCGATGATTTGTACATCAATATTTTGATTGAAGGCAGGTATTTTTCGGTCAGTGGTATAGAATCTACCATCCCTATCATACTCCACATTAGTCCCATAAGGCGTTGAAAAAATGTTTCTTTCTACTTCCAAATGAAAGGTTGGGTGCTTAGTTTCTTCACAAATACCAACCATTTCACCGACTTTAAATTGCATAATTTGGTTGGGTAAAATCACCTCTGTTTGGGCTTCCGAAAAATTATAACCTTCATTATTACTACCACCTTTGACGCCAGTATTGGCACTAACACTTTCTGACCGTTTGACATCCTTTTCTTTGCCAATGGTGGCAGAAACTCGTTTGGCAGTTTCCAAATTGGCAATTTTTAGATAAATCTGATAATTCAAATTGCCTATTAATGAATCAGAAACAGGTTTTGTATAAATGCTTTCAAACTGCAAAATATCTTGTGCCACGATATTAAACGAAACCTTATTACTTCGTGCCGTGGCTGGAATATCAGCAATGTTCGGAATAAAAATTTGTGCCGCTTCGTCCATCAAAGCAAAGCTATGGTGTTTGCCTTGTTGATTCATCGTTTTTAAAGCTACTGTAAATATCAAAGAAATAATGGGCGATAAAGCTGCGGTAATGTCGGGGGCAGTTCCTACGCAAATAACCTTTGGATTATCTTTTTCATTGACATCAATCGTGGTATCATCACCTGACAATACATACATATATTCAGGAATATTCATCGTACCAAATGGCATTTGCAAACTTGCTATAACCCCCGCCAACTGATTACCTGCTTTTGATTCAATGGCTGTAATAATACTCCGAATTAGTCCTGCACATTCCTCATCTTCTCGGAGTTTTTTTATCAAAATCTCGTAAGAATCACCAACAATAAGATTAACCACGTGCGGAAAAGTACAATATTGCGGGTAATGTTTTTTCAAAAACCAAATGATAGCCGTTAGTAAAGTAATAGCAGAAGGAGTAAAAAACTTGTCATTATAATTCTGTCCTTTCTGTAAACTGTTAATAATGGCTTCGGCAAATTCTTTGGCATAAATCTGATTTTTAATGTATTTTGGATTCAAAGGATTGATACGATGTGAGCGAGTAATGTCTGTAAAGTTGATGACATAAAATTTGGTCGGATTTTCAATCAATTCAAATTCTTTACCTTGCCAACTCAAGACTTCTTTTCTACCAAAATGCAAATGAGCAATATTAGAAAGGGTTGGAAATTTAAAATCAAACAAAATTCCTGCATAACCTTTGAACGCATACTGCTCAATACATGGCTCAACAAACGAAACTGTTTTTCCTGCACCGTTGGCAGCAATACCCAAAATTCCACGAAAAGTATTGACGATATTCAACCATTTTTCCTTTGAACCATCATCGTTACTTTTACCTTTAATATTGATAGAATATTGATTAAAAATCAGCTTATCATCGGTTTTGATTTGTATTTTCTTATTGGCTTGTTTCTCAGTAAAAAGGCTAAAACTTACGCCTAAAACACCCAAAATGGTGTATAAAGATAACGAAATTAGGGGAGAAATACTCAACAAATTGATTGAAAAAAGGGCAAAAATGGCAACAAAAATGTAGCTAAAAATGAGCCATTGTTTTTGCCGAAACGTAAAAGTATCAGCCGATTTGTCTCTTTTATAAAATCGATTCATCAACGATTCTTCCTTGTTATAAAGTAATACGGGGAGTGCCGTAAACGTAATGATTCTAAACAAAAAACCGTAATTGAGGTAATTCACAATCAATTTATTGGGCATGGTTTGGAAATTAGTCATGGTAAACCATTCTCCGAAAACCACGGTCATCAAAGCAATGGCAAGGAGATAAAATAAAGTTTTGTATTTTTTCATTTAATGGATTTTTAAGAATTGATATTGAAAATTTATTTTTAAATAGAAACATCGTTGTTAGTTGATTTCTGAACGTTTTGGAGTCTTTTCCGAAAATGAAGTCCAGCTTTACGGAATGTACCTTGTAAGTCTTTACCATCGGACTCCGCCAGTTCTGCTCCTTTAAAAAAATGAAAGCCTTGTTTAAAACTACCGACAAAATCAAACGAGTTATTTTTATTTTGCTCTAAATTCTGACTTTGCTCATCGGGTTTTGCGTTGGATAATCTTTCCCACTGGTCAGAATTTAGACCATTTTTACCTTCTGCTTTTTTTAGCTCTTGACCGATTTCTTTTAAGTTTTTTCTGAAATCTTGGCTATAATCTTGTGCAACTGCCATACTTCTGATTTTGATGGAATCAGCATCTGACAAGCCATATTTTTTCTCAAAAGTTGTCAGAATCCGTTCAACGGACATCACTTTATTCCATGCCTCCTTGTTTTGATTAGTAAATGATTTTTTCGGTGAATCGCAGCCAAATTTGCTATCAAATGTTTGTTGATTTCTCTCACCCCAAGCAATAATTGAAAACCTTGTCTTATCTTTTGTACGGGGATTTAGTGTCATTTTCATCGACTTATCTCGTGCTGAAACCGTAATATGAATGTGCGTTTGCAAACCGTCTTTTCGCTCGCCTTGCTTTTTCTCGCCACTTTTCACTTCATCAGCATCACCTTTATAGGTTCGGTCATACTCGATATTAGCAAACCAAACCAAGTCTTTTTCGGAGAGTTGTTTTAAACTACCATCTTTGGTTTTTAGGGTAAAATTTTGAGCATAATTTTCCATACAATTGGCTGCAAATTCTTTTAGCTTTTGAGGGTTATTTTTGATATGTTCCAACTCCGCTTGTGATGGACTCAGCACTAAAGAGTAAAACTTATCATCATCAGCGGTCAAGCCTTTCACATTAGTATCAATACTTTTGACTATTTCATCTTTCGTGAAACTACCTTCATTGTTGAAGAAAACTTTTCCATCGGGTATTTTACCCAAGTCTAATTCTTTCTCCAGATAGTTACCCAAACGGGCAACACTCCCTTTATTATTGAAGGCTATCTTGCCATCTTTTTCAGGATTAATTACTTTAGAATACATTCTATTTTTTGTTCAAATGCTCAATATATTCGATACCTTTTTGTTGTAATAAGTTCTCTAATTTGGGCCTTTCAGCCTTTTCGATTTCCAGCATTTCAAATAAAATATGGACTAAACCCATCAAAGTACCTTGCGTTTCTAAGGCGGTCTCTTCTACGGTTTGTGTATCAAGTTCTAAACTCCTTTTGAGTAAACTCACTTCATTTTTCAAAGCAATAATATCTTGCTGAAAAGGGCGAATGTACTTATTTTCTTGCGTTACAATGAAGCCTAAAATATGATTCCGCAAGCGATTCATTGCCGTAGCTATCGAATCATCTTGGTAATATCTGGGGTCGAATTTGCTTTTAATAAAATGTGATAAAGCTGCTTCGGTAAAGACTTTCAATGTCAATTTTTGGGGTGCTTTTAGTTTTTTATCGGCCTTTTTTATTTGCTCTTTAATGGCAATTTGATGCTCGGTTAAAATCGTTTTTTCATAATTCTCAAACAAAACATTCAGTTCGGCAATAGCAAAATTGGCTTTTTCTAAAATCTCTTTAGAAATTGAAATAGTGGTTCTTTCAATGGTTTTTGCTTGTGTTCGGGTCTTAACATTCATATTTGCAAGTTAATCGCTTAATAATCAACCATTTAGGTTTTGATTAAATTCTTTAAAAATAGCTATGCTATTGATAGTCAAAGGTTTAGCTCTGCTAAAAACCTCCCTCTTGCTACACTTACTATAACGTCAAATTTGAATAATATTTCATATTAATACTAATTTATATTTTATATTGAAAATATATTTATACTTTTACTTTACTCAAATACCCAATTACTCAAATGCTTAATTACTATTTTACTCAAACGCTTAAACACTCAAACGCTCGTTTACTTCAATACTCTTTTACTCGCATACTCAGAAACTTATTTACTCAAATACTCAATTCCTCAAAAACATGAACACAAAAATTATTGCAGTCGGCAACCAAAAAGGCGGTGTCGGAAAATCATCAGCTATCTATTGGTTAGCCAGTACATTAAGCATACATTACGACAAAAAGGTAGCGGTCATTGATGGCATTGATGCTCAGAAAACGATTGCCAAACGTAGAGCCGTCGAAGTATCGGAAGGGAAAGAAGCATTTCCTTTTGAAGTATTTTTCATTCATCACTTGGCAGAGTTAGATACTGTTTTAGATGAATACTATGGTCAATTCGATTTGATTTTGTTGGATATGCCGCCACTGGTGAAAAACGAGTTTAAAATCTTGTTGGCGGGTTGTGATGGCTTGCTGATTCCGATGCTTGCCGATACGGTTGATAGGGATTCGGCTTTAGATTATATGTTATATGTTGAGGAAATCAAGCGTGCAAACGAAACGTATTTGTGCTACGGTTTTATCAATCGCTTTACCAGTAGTATCAAGCAAAGAGAACTTCCAGCCTTTGCCAAAAATCTGGGTATCGAACTTTTTGAAAGTGCTGTTCCTGCTGTGCCTTTGGTGCTTTCCATGAATGAAACTTACATCTCACCGTATGATAGAAATGGCAGTAATAGTAAAAATGGCAAGCAATATTTAGAGGCGTTTATCTTGGAGTTCATCGACAAATTTTTAAAATAAATTCCGATGGGAAAAGACGAAAAAGCACCTCGAAAAAAGATATTTTCGGAAGAACAAAAGGCGGAATTATTCCGAGGTGGAGAACCACCTTTAGCGAAAGCCAATTCCCAAAAAATCGAGGAAGAAATTTTAATTCGAGTTCAGTTTAAAGCAAATTTGGAAACTCAGTATTTACTAACTCGCCTTTGTAAAAAGAAGAAAATGAGCCGAGATAAATTCATGGCCGAAATGATACACCAAGAAGCAAAAAAAGAAAACATAGTAATCTCGATTCATTTGTAGCATAGATTGAGTAACATGGCTTACGACCACCAAAAACTTAAAACTATCCTTGGGCGAAGCCCAAAAATTTTTGGACAAATGAATCCCCTGCCATACGGACTATTTTATTTAAACTGCTATAAAAAAAGGTTTTAATTAGGGTTGCAAGTGCAGCCACCTGCAACCCTAATTTTTAGGCATTTATCAACTCCGTACAGAATTTAAAAGCAGTTTGATTGAGTTCGTTTGATGAACCAAACGGATTGCCAAAGGTTGCATTTTTTGAGTTTTTTATGTGGGTTGTGTAGTGTGTTATGCCATTAAATAGCCCAAAAGCATTATCGCCCAAATCAGCACATTCTCGGTCAATCGAAGAATTGAGATTAGTTATAATATTTCTTTTTCGGGTCGAAATTTCGTTACCGAGTTTTTCTTCTTCATTCATTCGAGTTAATCGCTCAACCAAAGCATCTTTGATGGAATCATCTATTTTTACCCATGAAAGTTGCTCCATTTTTTCAAATAATTGGGTGCGTTGTTTCATAAACATATCAAAATATTGTACTAAACCATCAATGCGGAGACTGTTGTTTTTAGTATGGTTTACTTGGAGTTGACGAAAATTTCTTGAAAAACGGTTTGAACAACGAACCATAATATTACTATTTCCAATAAAAAAGCCCGTTGAACCATCAAAACTATTGCCTATCATTAAGTAGTCTTTAAACTCATGGCCACAAACTTGCATAGGTTCGGTACATTTGAGAAATGCCAAAACTTTTTTTCCGCCATCTACATCGTAATAATTTTCAATCGGAAAACCTGTAATATCGTGTAGTTTTTCAGTTACTTCAATAAATTTTTCGTTGTGTG
>JACCDW010279218.1_pt1 | contig 21621 bp, 15 predicted proteins | sample 7449781 | NCBI WGS metagenome assembly JACCDW01 (sample SAMN15323449, study PRJNA562643) | freshwater metagenome | isolation source: river surface water | place: USA:Blue River Watershed | collected 2017-08-18
TAGTAAAAGTAGTAGCCGACGGTTTCCACCGCAACGTTTACTTAGGATACGATTTCGTGAAGCCAATCAACCGTTTTGTGTTTGTGCCGCTTTTCAAATTAGCTGAATCGTTTATCAGCAATTACGGTCTTTTGATTATTGTGGTAGTACTTGTGCTGAAAACTTTGCTAACACCTTTGATTTACAAGTCATACATCAGTTCGGCTAAAATGCGTATTTTGGCTCCTGAGTTAGCCGAAATCAAAGAAAAAGTAGGTGATGACCAAGTGAAAATGCAACAAGAACAAATGAAGCTCTACCAACAAGTGGGCGTAAATCCACTAAGTGGTTGTGTGCCGATGTTGTTACAAATGCCAATTTTGATGTCGGTGTTTTTCTTGTTCCCTAATATGATTATGTTCCGTCAGAAAAACTTCTTGTGGGCATCAGACCTTTCAACGTATGATTACCCAATTAGTTGGGCAACAAACTTACCAGTTGTAGGCAACCACATTAGTTTGTTTGTGGTTTTGATGACTATCTCAAGTTTGGCGTTTACATACTACAACAACCAAATTACGCCAGACCAACCAGGGCCAATCGACATGAAGAAAATGAGTTATGTTTTCCCGATTGTGTTCTTCTTTGTCTTGAATAGTTTCCCTGCGGCATTGAGTTTTTATTACTTGGTTTCAAACGTTGTTACGATTGCTCAACAACAAATTGTGCGTCGTTTCGTTGATGAAGATAAAATTCGCAAAATCTTAGACGAAAATAAGGTTAAATTTAAGGCGAATCCGCAAGCAGCTAAAAAAGGCAAGTTTGCTCAATTCATGGAAAATCAAGTAAAATTGGCTGAGGAGAATCGTAAGTTACAAAACGACGAAAAGAAAAAGAAAAAATAAATCTTTTGATAGTGAATGATGAATGTTTGATAGTGTATGCTTAGTAATACTCTTGGGTAATGACAACCTAAAGAGAGATTCATGATTACTAAACTCTACATCATCAAACATTCATCATCAAACATATCAAATACTTAACCAAACCTCTAACCTATGAAAAGGTGCTATAGTCTTTTCATCCTTTTGCTGATAACGCACGCATTAGTGGCACAACAAGCCACTCTTTCAGAAAGGGAATATGCCCTAAGATACAAAAAGGCAGTGCAACTATACGCTGGGCAGCAATATCTTGAAGCCCAAAGCGAACTCACTCCACTCACCAATCGAAAGTACACTAACTCGATGGTGCCTTACGCCCATTTCTATCACGCCCTTTGTTCATTCAAACAAAATAAGTTTTTTGAGGCCCGCATCGTATTACGTCAGCTTTTTGAGCGGTTTCCTGATTGGGATAAAATTGATGAAGCATATTACCTCTATGCCAATGCCGCACTCTCTGATAATTATATAGATGAAGGAATGCAGTATATTAACCGCATTTCGGGGACAATCCTCAAAAAAGATATCGAAAATATGCTTTACTACCATTTCAGTAAAGTAACAGACCGCACTCAACTAAAGCAACTCAATCAGAAATTCCCCAATAATGCAGTTATCGCACAAATACTCGTCGATAACATTCAAAAAAGCCGAAATGTAAGTAAAGAAGAGTTAGAGATTTCTGACCAACTTACTAATCGCTTTAATTTAGGCGAAAGCACTACTAACCCAAAAAAGTCAACTACTCAACACAAAAGAGAAAATAAAGGGGTAGTAAATATTGCAGTCTTATTACCTTTCAGACTTAATGATTTCGATGCGAGTAAAGGAAACCGTGCGAATCAGTATATCTATGATTTATATGCAGGAATGAAATTGGCTAAAAATAAACTCGAAGCAGAGCAAATCAATGTTAATTTACTAACATTTGATATTGACCGTGATGCGAGCCTAATATCAGCCTTAGTGGAAGATAATCAGTTTTCTCAAATTGATTTATTGATTGGACCACTTTATCCCGAGGCCAATAAAATAGCAAACAACTTTGCAAAATCGAATGATGTAGTGCAGGTGCATCCGCTTTCAAATAATCGACAACTCATATCGAGCGATAAAAATACGTTTTTGGCAGCCCCATCATTTGAGACACAATCGGCAAAAGCACTGGAATACATGAAAACGCAAACGATTGGAAGAACAGTTGCAATTTATTACGGCAATACCCGAAAAGACTCAACCTTCGCTTATGCCTATCGCGATGAAGCAACAAAGGCAGGAATTGAAGTAATTACGATAAGGAAATTTACAAATCCCGAAGATATTGACACTCGCCGCCGACCAAGCCATGTTTTTATTTCAGGCAGTGAAACTACCTTTGGAGGAAAAGTCATCAATGCTCTTGATAAAAAGAAAGTTACTTCACCAATTATAGCCGCATCTTCGGCATTTGATTTTGAAGGGTCTTCGCTTACTATTTTTAGTAGAGAACTCTCTTTAATTCAATTAGATTATGTCAATCGAGATAAAGATGAAGTAAAAAACTTTAGAAGTCTTTATTTCAATGAACAAAATATTGCTCCTTCCTACTACAGTTATTGGGGCTATGATATGCTAATCTTCTATGCAAGAATGCTTAACGCTGGTAAAAATCAACTGCGTAATAGCCTGAATGCCATTGAATACACCCAAGGATATACTTTAGATGGATTTGATTATACCAACGGCTCAAATGAAAATCAGATTGTGCCGATTATCAAATATCAAGATGGGAGATTTATTGAAGTAATGCGATAGATGCTGGTTATTAGTTGATTTATGATTGGAAAATTAGTTTGCAGCACAAAACATAAAAAAATTGGGACTGCAGTCGTGCAATCCCAATTTTTTTTATCCAAAATCAATACAAAATTATTCAAATAATTTATCGTACTGATTACCTGAAGATTTACTCGAAGAAACACTGCTTCCTGCAATCAAGGCTTTCTTATCATCTCCCAAAAGGAGTGATACCCCCTCTTTCTCCCATTTCTCCAACATATTTAAGCCTTCTTCTTCAAATACGCCATTTTGAAGGTCAATCGAATCCATGAAGTTAGAAGATACTTCCATGAAACGTTGCATTTCGCCTACTTTTTGGCTCACATCATCGGTGATTGATTCCATGGCCATATCAAACATTTGGCGTTGGTCTTTGTCACCATTCATGATATTCATGGCCGAACGCATTGCTGAGTGGCTCGCACGAATTGCCTTACGCTCTTGTTCTTTCACCACCACTTGGTCTTTAATGTCTTCGAGCATAATTTCAGAGTTTTCATACATTTTACCCAATACTCGGTAAAGAATTTCCATTTTTTTGTACAAATCATCGAGTTTCATGTTCGACTCTTGCAAACGACCCGCCTTACGAGCTTTCAGCACCATCATGGCTTGTTTGTCAGTTTCCTTTGCTTTGCTTGCCAGCGTAAGGTCATTTTGAATCTGTTTTTTGTTGTTTTCGATGATAGTTTTCAAATTTATCATCTGTCCTTTTAGCTTCGAAATTTGCTGATTCATCTTACCTAAATTTCCTTGAAGCTCATCAATATACGTTTTCAAGATTCCGATAGGGTCGAGTTGAATGAATAATCCCGTAACCCAACGCATAATGCTTTTATAGATGTAAAAAATCAAATTTCGCATTTTTGGGTCGAGAATCATATAGATTACCGCCGCCAAAACAATCAGCAAACCAGCTAAATAGAGCGTATTTGATGCCAACGTTATCAGAAATGGTAATGCTTGGTATAGCAAATATCCTCCTCCCAATAATGCACCTGCGGCAAAAAGCATTCCCGTTGTACCTTCTGGGCGATTCCAAAATGATTTAGGTTTTGATTCTTGTAATTCCATTGTTAAAAGACCACCCCCAGCCCCTAAAGGGGAGTTTTGTTTATTTTATGATTGATAACCGTTGAGAGAGGGGCTAACCTCCTACTGGTTTAGGTAATATTTTAATGGATAATTGAGAATAGATAATGTAAAATTTTATTCTCAGATAAAACTACATTTTCTATTTCAAATACTTCTTCATGTTTTCAACATCTTGTCCGACTTGGCCAATTAAATCGCTGTAAGTAGCATGAAAATCGCTGAGAGTTGTTTCTATTTTTACGACTGCTTCCGATATTTCTGCTTTCATTTTGCCCATGTCTTCTTGGTGGGCTGCTATTTCTTGCGTGAGTCTGGCAATTTGCTCGCCTTTGGCTTTGATTGTTGCATCAAGGTCTGTAATAGCTTTTTCTTTACTTCCAATTTGCTTTTGACGTTGTGCATTGACCGATTCTTGAAATTTTGAGTCTTCGGTCTTTAATACATTCAGATAAAACTGTGCCGAATCATTGAGCTGCTGGCTCGAAACACCCATTGCTTGTGCCGCAGCATAAGCAGAACTATATCGAGTTGCTTCATCCATTGGCATTTTAGCGAGGGTCTGCAAAGATTTTTTATACTCTAAGTAATCAAACCCAGGCTGATTATTCGTTTCCATTGCTTCAAACAAAATGTCGTAAAACTTATCCGAGACTTTGCCCGTTGGCATTACTACCTCAGTTTTTGTTGTCGCCGTAGCGGGCTTAGTTGCATCAGTTTTTGCAGAAGTAGCTTCGGCAGCTTGTCCATCGGCTGGAGTCTGAACAATAAAAATACCTTTTAATTTTGATAAAAAATCGCTCATTGTTTTTAGGTTTTAGGACGTAGATTTTAGGTATTAACTTTTTGTGTTCACATTCGTTATATATAACTTTTGGCATGTAGTAAGGAAAAAGGTTTGTCCTAAAACCTAATTCCTACATCCTATATACCTCAAATGCGATACAAACTTTTGGGTATTTCGAGGATTCTGCAAATTATTTCATACAATCCAAGCAAAAGGTGTGTCGAATGGCTAAATTTAGTGATGATATTTTGAATATAAATTATTCTCACAAAATATTTATATGAAATCAGCTCGAAAGTCTTAAATTTGTAAGACCCATACTTGTATAGACATCTATGAAACGCTCAAAACTATTTCTTCTAAGTGCTTCTGTTGTGGCTGTTATTGGCTCAATGGCGTTTAGCTTCAATCCATTCAAAGAAGAGGTTGATTTCAATACTGACGTAAAGCCGATTTTGAACAAACACTGCGTGGCTTGTCATGGCGGGGTAAAAAAAGCAGCAAACTTAAGTTTTTTGTTTTCGCACGAAGCTATCAATACTAAAGGAAAATCAGGAAAAATTGCGATTGTGGCGGGCGATGCCGAACATTCGGAGTTCTATAAACGTCTCATTACGAATGACTTAGACGAGCGAATGCCAAAAAACGAAGAATCTCTCAAAAAAGAAGAAATAGAGATACTAAAAAAGTGGATTGATGGTGGTGCAAAATGGGGCGAACATTGGGCGTATCAAAAACCCGAAAAACCAAATATACCATCGATTGGTGGATTCTTTGCTCGAATCGGGCTCTTTAAAGACGATGAAACTCGCTTTGCAAAAAACGAAATCGACCATTTTGTGTTGGATAAACTCAAAAAAGAAGGACTTTCGCACGCTCCAGAAGCCGAAAAAGGCACGTTGCTACGGAGAGTTTATTTAGATTTAACTGGCCTACCTCCTACCGAACAGCAATTACAAGATTTTTTGAAAGATGAATCGGACGATGCCTACGAAAAGGTCGTGAATAAACTTCTGGCTTCACCTGCGTATGGTGAGCGTTGGACAGCTATGTGGCTCGATTTGGCTCGCTACGCCGACACCAAAGGCTATGAGCGTGATGTTTACCGAAATATTTGGCGGTATAGAGATTATGTAATCAAGGCTTTTAACGAGGATAAGCCTTTCGACCAATTTACGATTGAACAACTGGCGGGCGATTTATTGCCCAACCCAACTGATAATCAACTCGTTGCAACGGCTTTTCATAGAAATACCATGACTAACGATGAAGGTGGAACAGTTGACGAAGAGTTTAGAGTAGCCGCTCAAATTGACCGTGTAAATACTACTTTTGATGTTTGGCAAGGAACAACAATGGCCTGTGTGCAGTGCCACACGCACCCGTATGACCCTTTCGTGCATGACGAATATTATAAAACAATGGCATTTTTTAATAATACTCGTGATGAAGACGTGGTGAGCGAAACACCTTATTTGAGATTTTATAAAAAGGAAGATTCAACCAAAATTCAAGAAATAAAAAAGTGGATTTTAAGTAAAAGTTCACCCCAAAAAGCCCAAGAATTTGAGCATTTTGCCCGAGTTTTAGAACCGAAATTCAATTCACACGATATTGAGCAATTATCGTCTGTCACTTCTTCCCTGCTTGATGCCAAATATTTGGGACTTCAACATACAGGTTACGGCAGGTTACGGAACGTTACGCTAACTGGTAAAAACAGAATGTTGATGACCTTCAATACGGGCAACGAAAAAGGTACACTACTCGTAAGAGATAATGCCTTAGATGGTAAAATTTTGGCAAATATTCCTATTTTCAAGACCCGTGATACGGTGATGTTTTATAATTTGCCGAAGTTAGAAGGCAAACATGATTTGTATTTTGTATTTACCAATCCAAAAACTCCGAAAGAATGGTTACAAATCAAATGGGTAGCATTTCAGAATACTTTTGCAGAAACACCTGATTATCAACTCGTTGAAGCAAAATACAAAGAAGTTTTAAACGCAAAAGCTGATTACAGTCCGATTTTAGTAGAGGGTACAGGAGATTTGGCACGAAAACAACATATTTTCGAGCGAGGAAATTGGCTCGTAAAAGGCAAAGAGGTTAAACCTGACGTTCCGAAATATTTATCACAAATGCCAAAGGAATATCCTCGTAATAGATTGGGTTTTGCTAAATGGTTGGTAAATGGCCAAAATCCACTTACTTCGAGAGTGATTGTGAATCGTTTTTGGGAGCAGATTTTCGGCACTGGAATCGTAGAAACTGTTGAAGATTTTGGGACACAAGGTTTTACTCCATCGCATCCCGAAATGCTTGATTATCTGGCCGTTACTTTTCAAGATGATATGCAATGGAGCGTAAAGAAACTACTTAAAATGATGGTAATGTCAGGCACCTATCGTCAATCTTCGGTAGTCAATCAAACTTTAGTTGAGAAAGACCCCACGAATAAATTCTTAGCTCGTGGCCCACGCATCAGGCTCACGGCCGAGCAAGTTCGTGACCAAGCGTTGCTCGTGAGTGGGCTTTTATCGCAGAAAATGTACGGTAAAAGCGTTATGCCTTATCAGCCCGAAGGAATGTGGCAGTCGCCGTGGAGTGGCGAATCTTGGAATACATCAAATGGTGAAGATAAACATCGTCGTGCGATTTATACATTTTGGAAACGCACTTCACCTTATCCTTCGATGATGTCGTTTGATGCACCGAGCCGAGAATTTTGTCAGTCGAGACGCTTACGCACCAATACCCCTTTGCAGGCACTCGTAACCCTCAACGACCCTGCGTATGTAGAGGCAGCTCAAGAGTTGGCAAAAAGTATGTTAAAGAAAGGCAAAACTCCCGAACAACAGATTCAGGCAGGTTTCAATAAAATTATGATGCGAGATATTGATGAAAGAGAATTACAAATTCTTACGAAACTTTATCATCAAACCGAACAACAATACAAGAAAAACCCTGTGGAAGCCTATAAGTTTTTTGGTCGCTCAGATACTTCTCCTTCTTTGGCAGCTATGGCCGTTACAGCTAACGCAATGATGAATTTAGATGAAGTGGTGACGAAGGAATAAAAATATAATTTATGAACTTACTTTTTGTATGCAGCAGAAATCAATGGCGAAGCCCAACGGCTGAGGAAATATTCAAAAATAATCAAGAACATCAAGCAAAATCGGCAGGAACTGAGCCTTCTGCACGTATTAAAATTACCGAAAAGCTCATTACTTGGGCTGATATTATCTTTGTAATGGAAAAGAAACATAAAGAACGACTTAAACAAAGATTTGCTACGGTGGTCGATGAAAAAGAGGTAATTGTCTTAGATATTCCTGATGACTATCAATTTATGGATGAAGAATTAGTAGATTTAATCAAACTTTCGGTTTCACCCTATTTATAAAATCATTAAATTTAAATTCAATCTATCAAAACCTACGATAAACTTATGGAAAGAAGAGAATTTCTTCAAAAAGGTGCATTAGCACTGGCAGGTACAGCCGCTTTTTCGAACGATTTATTTGCCGCAAAAAAAGAAAAACACGTAGTGGGGGTCCAGCTTTATTCTATCAGAGAAGATATGAAAAAAGACCCGCTCAATAGTCTGAAGAAAATAGCCGAAATGGGTTATACACATGTAGAACACGCTAACTATATCGACCGCAAATTTTATGGATATTCGGCCAAAGAGTTTCGCAAAGTATTAGATGATTTAGGTCTAAAAATGCCAAGTGGACATACTGTAATGGGTAAAAAACACTGGGATGAAACAACAAAAGACTTTACAGACTCTTGGAAACAAACAGTAGAAGATGCCGCCATTTGTGGTCAAAAATATGTAATAAGTCCATCGCTTGATATTAGTATGCGTAAAGACTTAGAGCAATTGAAGTATTTTATGGATGTTTTTAATAAATCGGGAGAGCTTTGTAAAAAATCAGGTATGAAGTTTGGTTACCACAACCACGATTTTGAGTTTAGTCTAAAACTCAGTAGTATCAAGGTTTATGATATAATTATGCAGAACACCGACCCAAGTTTGGTTGCACAGCAACTCGACATTGGCAATATGTACGGTGGTGGCGGACGTGCAGCCGATTTATTAAAACAGTACCCAGGTAGATTTGAATTAATGCACGTGAAAGACGAAATTAAAAGTGCAACCGAACACATTGGTTGGGAAAGTGCGATTCTCGGCACGGGTGTAATCGGTGTGAAAGATATTATTGATACAGGTAAAAAATCGGGTGGTACAACTCAATTTATCATCGAACAAGAATCTTATCAAGGTAAAGCTCCACTTGATTGCATGAAAGAAGATTTGGCAATTATGAAAAAATGGGGGTATTAATCAACCTTCGTTCATAACATTCCTTATAAACTTTAGTTTTTAATGTAAAGTACACAAAGCAGCTTCTTTGTGTACTTTATGTTTTTAATTCTTACAACAAACCAAAATTTATGAAATATTTTAGTTTTAGTAATGGTGATAAAATGCCTGCTTTGGGTTTAGGTACATGGAAATCGGCCAAAGGTGAAGTGTATAAAGCCGTAAGAGAAGCTATTTCCATTGGTTATCGCCACTTTGACTGTGCCTTCATTTACGGTAATGAAGCCGAAATTGGTCAAGCCATTGCCGATGCTATCAAAAACGGAGAAGTAACTCGAAACGAACTCTGGATAACTTCAAAACTTTGGAATAATCGCCACAGAAAAGAGGATATTCAAGGAGCGATTGAAATTACGCTTCGTGATTTACAGCTTGACTATCTTGACCTTTATCTGATTCACTGGCCAATCGTACTCCGTAATGATATTGACTATCCACAAAGTGGAGAACATTTAGTAAGCCTCAATGAGGTTTCTCTGACCGAAACTTGGACAGGAATGATTGATTTAAAAGCCAAAGGCTTAACCAAACACATTGGAGTTTCTAATTTTAGTATCAAAAAAGTTGAGCAAATAAAAGCAGACACTGGTGTATGCCCAGAAGTTCTACAACTCGAACTTCACCCATTTCTACAACAAAAAGCCATTCTAAATTTTGCCAACAACAATAATATTATTCTCACAGGTTATTGTCCACTTGGTTCGGCCGATAGACCAGCCAGTAGAGTTTCGGTGGGAGAACCAAAGCTATTTGAGAATCAGACGATTCTTGGTATTGCCTCAGAAATTGGTTGCTCACCTGCACAAGTAATGCTCGCTTGGGCTGTTTGTAGAGGAACTGCTGTTATTCCGAAATCGGTTAACCCACAACGTTTGGCTGAAAATTTAGCGGCAGCCGATATCAACCTCTCAGCAACTCAAATGGAAGCCATGAGTGCTTTAGATAAGCATTATAGATATATTAAAGGAGATTTCTGGTGCTTAGCTGGCAGCGATTATACGGTAGCGAACCTTTGGGATGAGCAATAATTTAGGGTATTTATCTACAAATTTCACCATTTGTAAAAAAAGAATGTCATAAAAGGCAAATTTTATGCTCATTTGTGATTCATTTTTCAAGAGAATCACAAAAATGAATCATTATTACGAAAAACTCTTCGATTATGTATCTGAAATTCTGGTAATGCCAGAATCGGACAAAAAGCTTTGTAGGCAATTATTTAAGCCTATTTTTGTGCCCAAAGATACCATCATCGAAAAAGCCGAAACGGTTCATCGGAATCATACATTTATTGTTTCGGGGTTCATGCGAAACTTCTATATTGATAACGATGGCAACGAAATAACCAATGATTTGAACGACGGCCCGAGGTTTTTTACTTCATATTTTCATTTTTTGAATCGTACGGTTTCAAACGAAACCGTACATACCATTACCGATTGTGAATTACTACAAATCAGTCGAGATGACGTCGATATTGCAGCTACTCAAGGCATTACGCAGAAAGATTATACCGTTCAGATTTTGAATAAACGCTTGGAAATCAACAAACAACGGGCTTTTGATATGGCCAACCTAACAGCCGAAGAACGTTATAATAAATTTGTGAAAGAAAACCCCAATATCATTCGTCATGTACCTTTGGGTTATATTGCTTCATTTTTGGGCATTACCCAACGACATTTGAGTAGATTACGAAAAGAAAATAGGTAAAAACACAAAAATGACGACTGGAATTTTAAAAAAAATTGGTTATTTCTCAGATAAAGACATTGAACTTTTTGAAAAAAGCCTGTCCAAGAGAGTAATTCAGAAAGGTGAAATTCTCCTCAAACAAGGTCAAATCTGTCAAAAAGTATATTTTATTTCAAAAGGGGCATTTTTAGAATACAATTTCAAAGACGAAATCGAACAAAATATCATTGATTTATACCTCGAAAATCAATGGCTTTTGAATAAACAAAGTTTTGTGCGTCAAGAGCCTTCTGACACCATCATCGAAGCATTTTGCGAAAGTACTGTTTGGGGCTTAGACATTCACACTATTCATCACTTGATTGCACATTCACCAGCCTTTCTGCAACTGGGAAGTATTTTAGAGCCAGCCCATTCACGAATTCAATTTTTTGATAATTCACTAACTCCATTACAAAAATATCAATATCTACTCGAAAATCGAAGAGAGATTATACAGGCTTTTCCATTGAAAATCATTGCTTCTTATCTTAAAATAACGCCCGAAACTCTAAGTAGAGTCCGAGAAAAAATCACCAAAGGACTTTCTTGATTACAATCAAGTGATTATCTGAGTTTGAAGCTGTACTTTTAAAGATAAAAAATATAACAATGAAACATAACGCTATTTCTATCAGGCCGTTTATTGGAGCTAAGAATTTTGAAATTTCTCGTAGCTTTTATCGAGACTTAGGTTTTCAAGAAGTCATTTTAGGACATAATTTTTCTTATTTCAAAACTGAAGGTATCGGCTTTTATTTACAAGATGCCTACGTAAAAGATTGGGTTGATAACTCCATGATTTTTTTGGAAGTAGATGATACTGACCGCTACTACAGCGAGCTTTTAAAACTAAATTTAACCCAAAAGTACGATGGTGTAAGGCTAACGCCAGTCAAAGTATTACCGTGGGGAAAAGAGTGTTTTCTGCACGACCCATCGGGCATATTATGGCACTTTGGTGAGTTTTTTAATAAAGAATAAAGCTTTCTTGATTACAATCAAGTGTGGGCTTTAAGATGAGCATCTACTTTTGTAGCATCACAAAAATAGATGCTCAATGAAAACAACTTTCACAAAATTTACAGGTTATTGCTTAGTTATTGGCTCGGTATTAATGATTCTAACGATGGTTTTACACCCAGCAGGTGGTGATTTAAAGCATATCATCAAAATTTCAAATGTGCTTATCATCAGCCATTCGATTGGAATTTTAAGCATGCCTTTTGTACTGTTTGGCTTCTATGGTTTATCCGAGAACTTATTAACCAAAAATCGCCTCTCCTATTTAGGCTTTGCATTTATTATTTTTAGTTTGTTTGCAGGAATGATAGCTGCTTCAATGAATGGTTTAATATTGCCGATGTTTGCTTCAAAGTTTTCGACCGAATCTGGGCAAAACCTCGAAACCGTCAAACTTATAATCAGTTACGGTTCTAAATTCAATAAGGCTATGGATTATATTTTTATTTCGGGATATTCGATTGCCATGTTTATTTGGTCATTCATTATTATTCAAACCTCAAAACTATCTCGTTGGATTGGCTTTTATGGTTTTATTCTTTTGGCATTCGTAATTATAGGTTTTATAGTCAAATTCAATTTTATCAGCGTTTGGGGATTTAGAATTTATATTTTAGGAATTGTTAGTTGGATAATACTGGCTGGAATTTTTATGGCAAAATCGAAAAACTAACTCAAATAACTTTTACATTAAAAAATCGCCACTCATCCTAATAGGACATTTGTCTAAAAACGCATAAAGAATAGCTCATTAGTTTTGAAAAACAAAACGCTATTCTTTATGCAAAAAAATACTCTCTCTCTTGAAAAAACTGCCGAGCAGGTTAGTTACAACCCAAAACTATTGAATTTATCAGCAAAATTTTGGTTCACTATTGCCACTGTTGGGCAATGGATTTTTGGTTTTTATGTAGTTTCAGTTTATCATGTTTCTACTTTCCAAGGAAATTTTGAAAAATGGAATACTGTGCTACCAAAAGGCTATGTTGTGGGCGACTGGAAAGGAAATCTGATGGTTGGCATTCATGTAATTTTAGCCGCAATTATGATAATTGGTGGCCCTCTACAATTTATTCCGCAGGTACGTGAAAAGCTTCCAACTTTTCATCGTTGGTTGGGTAGAATTTATGTTGTCACTGCCATTGTAGTAAGTCCGGCAGGTTTCATTATGGTCTGGACACGTGGCACGGTTGGCGATACTTTTATGCATGTAACCAACAGTATTCAAGTCGTTTACATTATATTTTTTGCTATTCAAACAATTAGATTTGCTCAAAAACGACTAATAAAAGAGCACCGAAAGGCGGCACTTCGCCTTTTTATGGTAGCCAATGGAGTTTGGTTTTTCAGAATTGGACTGATGGCTTGGTTAGTTATTAATCAATCTGCTGTTGGCTTTGACTCCGAAACTTTTACAGGCCCATTCTTGTGGGTATTATCTACCTTTGCGTATGCAGTTCCGATTTCTTTGATTTTACTGGAAATGTATTTTTATGCTCAGAAAGTGCAACGACAAACTTTTTCTAACATTACCTCAACAATTATTTTTTTATTTACAATCATTATGGTAATCGGGATTTTTGGAGCAACAATGGGCATGTGGCTACCAAGAATATAAACATTAAAGAACTGATAATAAGAACATTGGTTATAAAATCACTTTACTAACTTTCTATAAAGTTCGGTTTTTGAAGGGTCAACGGCAGACAATAAGATGAATGCTTTTTGCTTTTCATCTTTGGTAGCTTCCGAAAATATGTTTACCATTTCTTGATTTTTGGCATTCATAAAGCTATTCAAAAGTACCGAATTAGTCTTTAATTGCTGCATAGCTTTTATGGAGTTCAGTAAATCCATTACTTGTTTGCGTCCGCCTACTGGGTCAATCGTAAAGTTATCAAGAGCAATGCGATGATAGTTATAAAGCCCTTCACGGAAGGCCAAAAGCTGCTGATTTTGTAAGTTTTCTACCAACCAATAACGATTACGTTGGTCGCCTGATTGCTCCCAGCCACCTTGTCCAGCACTTGAGGCTAAGTTGGCAATATTATATGCTCTCGTCAAGTACGGATTTCCACCTAATTTCCCAAATGAGTCATAATCAACCGTTAGGGCAATCAAAGAATAGAAACCCAAGATAGACGTTAGATTATTAGTAAAAGTTTGCTCGTTGAAATTCATTTGTCGGTCTTCGGGCGTGAACGAAATATTGAAATTTCGGTCAACATAACTCAGCACTATGGTTTCGTAAGTAGTGTTATACACAGGACGAATCACCTGAAACTGAGCATTCCCTTGATAGACATTTTGCTGCGGAGATTTTGTAAATGTAATAATCAAATTACATTTGATACGTTCTTCTTGGCTGTAAATATCGCTTGTCCAGCGTTTTCCGTTCATAAAATCGCTAATTGCCGTTTTCATGTCAACAAACACTTGCTTTTCTGATGCCTGCTGAGACTGCAATTGGTCAGAAACAATCGTTACGTTACAGTTTATTTCCTGAGCTTTACTCACAAACGAGCCAGTTAGTAATGCTAATAATACAAGTTTTTTCATTTTCAATGAATGTTAGTCGTGTTTATCAAAACACTATCTTTAAATTAGCCAACGTCGGTATGGTTTTGAACCCACAGTGGGACTACCCCAGTGGGACTCCATGCCGATGTTTTCATAAAGTTTTCTATAATTTATGCATGACGGTTGCCAAAATATCTTGAGCAACTTCTTTCTTGGTTTTTAGGTCAAAATCATATACTTGTCCTTCTCGGTCAATGATTTTGATTTTGTTTGTATCATAACGAAAACCAGCCCCACTATCTTGTAAAGAATTCAAAACTACAAAATCAAAATTTTTGCGTTCGAGTTTTCCCTTAGCATTTTCAAACTCATTATCGGTTTCAAGGGCAAAACCTACAATTATCTGACCAGTTTTTTTCTGCTGACCCAAAGTAGCTGCAATGTCGGTAGTTTTGGTGAGTTCAATAGTAAATACGTCTTCTTTTTTCTTAATCTTTTTGTCAGCAACGTGTAGCGGAGTGTAATCAGCCACAGCTGCCGAAAGTACAACAATATCGCTACCAGCAAAATGTTTAGCGGTGGTTTCAAACATTTGTTGTGCCGACTGAACTTTTTCAAGCTTTACTCCCTTTGGTGATGTAATCGAAACTGGCCCACTCACGAGCGTTACCTCTGCCCCTGCCATCTCAAAGGCCTCGGCAATAGCAAAGCCCATTTTGCCCGATGAATGATTACTAATAAACCGCACAGGGTCGATTGGCTCTTGGGTTGGCCCTGCCGTAATCAATACTTTTTTGCCTTGAAATAACGATATTTTCGAGAAATATCGTCTCAACTCATGCACAATTTGTTCGGGTTCGGCCAAACGACCTTCGCCCACCAATCCACTTGCTAACTCTCCAAATTCAGCATTGATTATCTGATTCCCATACGAGTTCAGTTTTCTTAAATTCTCAATCGTACTTGGGTGCTTGTACATATCCAAGTCCATGGCAGGAGCAAAAAACACAGAGCACTTAGCCGATAAATACGTGGCAACTAATAAGTTATCGCAAATACCATTGGCACATTTTGCCAGCGTATTAGCCGATGCGGGTGCTATTATCATAATATCTGCCCATAATCCAAGTTCAACGTGGTTGTTCCATTCCCCCGAATCTCCTTTTATAAAATTGGATAAAACAGGGTTTTTAGAAAGCGTCGAAAGTGTCAGAGGGGTGATAAAATCCTTGGCCGATTCAGTCATAATTACTTTTACTTCGGCTCCTTCTTTCACCAAAAGCCTAACTAATAATGCTGATTTATAAGCTGCAATACTACCCGATACTCCCAACAATATTTTTTTATTCTTTAAGTTCACGTTAAATTTTAGTTTGGGTCTATAATTCTGATTTTTTTTTATTTGCCTATTACTATTTTTATGGCTGGCACAGTTTTTTAGTATTGATTACTTTCACACAAAATTGAGACAATTCATAATAAAATTCAAAATCTAAATGCTAAGTCTTCATTTTATACGTTAAAAGTACGTGGTTTTTGGCTAAATTTGTTTGATGAAACGACTTCTCCACATAATAGGTTGGCTATTTGTTGGAATTTCTTTGCTATTAGGAGGTATTTGTATGTACTTACAATCTCCTACAGGACAAGATTTTCTGACAAAGGAACTCGTTTCATACCTACGAAAAAAACTTCAAACCAAAGTTGAAATTGGCAAAGTAAGATTCGATTTTCCTGACTGGATTTCGCTCGAAAATGTTTATATCGAAGACCTCACAAAAGACACATTAGTATCAGGGAAACGCCTTTATCTCGACCTTGATATGCTGGCATTGCTGCAAAACCGTGCCGATATTAATCAAATCGAACTTGAAGGTATTCGATTGAAAGTTAACCGAACACTACCCGATACTACGTTTAACTTCACTTTCATTCTAAAAGCTTTTGATTCGGGAACTCCGACTGATACTACTTCCAAGCCATTCGATTTAGGAATGAAAGGCGTAAAACTCCAAAATGTGCATATCACCTACAAAGATGCAGTTTTAGGAACCGATGCCGATGCCGATTTTGCTTTTTTAGAAACAAAATTTGATAAGTTTCACCTCAACCAATCGCAATATCATCTTGCATCTATTAACGGAAATAAAGGCTCAGTTATTCTGAATCTTTACAAACCTTTGGAAAAAACAGTAACTATTGCCAAAAATTCAAAATCTCTTACTGATACCCTTGATTTTAATTTCAAGAGACTCAATTTAACCAACATAAGTTGGCTATTTGACAGCAGCGAAGATGGCATCAGTAGTGGTGGAAAAATAGACACAATACAAGCCGAAGGTGAAAAGATTTATTTAGAAAACCAAGAAATCAAATTGCCAAAGGTGCAGCTCAATAATGCCACAGCATTTGTAGAATTTGCAAAAAAAGCCCAACAACGCTCACCAGTAATCAAAAAAGATACTACCGAAAGCAAAACTTGGAAGCTGAATTTGGGTGAGGTAGTTGTAAAAAATACGAATCTCCGCTACGACGACAATAATACTAACAAACAAGCAAAAGGACTCGACCCTGCCCATATTGGTATCGCAAAGCTGGGATTTAAACTCGATAAATTTGTTTTTGCTCAAAACCAGATTTCGGGAATCTTGAAAAATACCACTTTCCAAGAAAAGAGTGGTTTGAATGTTCAGAATATTAGTTCTGATTTTGCTTACACCAATAAAGCTCTGACTCTAAAAAAACTTATTATCAAAACGCCGAATACATTACTGCAAGATGAACTGGCGATGCAGTACAGTTCGGTAGAAGATTTTAGTAAAAACTTAGGTAATGTTGGTATCAAGCTAAACCTAAAAAAGAGTCAACTGGCGGTAAAGGACTTATTAATTTTAGTACCAACCTTAGCCGAAAACCCTACTTTTAAAGGAAAAACCAATGAAATAATAAAAGCTGATGGAATAATCAGCGGGCGAGTAAACAACCTTGTAGTTTCAAAATTAATAGTTGATGGATTTGGTGAAGCTCACCTTCAAGTGAAGGGTAAAATCGTGGGTTTGCCCAATACCGATAAAATGGCAGTTGATATGGAACTGGGGCAATTAAGCATGACCAAAGCCGATATACTACGAATGGCGGGTGATAGTGCTATTCCTAAAAGCATCGAATTACCCCAATTTGTAAGTTTAGAAGGAAAAATAAAAGGCGGATTACAAAACTTAGTGCTTGATGCTTCGCTTGATTCTGATTTGGGCGGAGCGGCATTCAAAGGCACCTTAAAAAATATTACTGCCGATAAAAATCAACTATATGATGGGCAAATCAACTTACAAGATTTTGACTTAGGTAAGCTAACCAAACAACCCGAAAAAGTTGGTAAACTTACGCTAAATGCCACAGTGAAAGGAACAGGTTTCGACCCGAAAACGATGAATACAACCGTTGATGGTGTAGCTCAGAAAGCCATGGTAAATGGTTATGAATATAATAACTTACGCCTAAAAGGCTCAGTCAAAGACCAAATAGCCAATTTCAATGCCTCGGTCAACGACGAAAATGCGAAAGTGGTGCTAAGTACCAAAGTCAACTTAGCAGACGAATATCCAGCCATTGAAGCCAAAGTAAATATCGATGAACTCGACCTCAATAAACTCAAACTTTATACGGGTAGTCTAAGTCTAAAAGGCGATATTGAAATGGATATGATTTCGACAAATCCTGATAATCCGCTCGGTAAAATATTGATTAACAATGCAGTAATAAAAAAAGATGGTAAAACCATTCCTTTAGACAACATCAATTTAGATATTCGTAATACCAACAACCGACGAGATATCACACTAAAATCGCCATTTCTTAATGCTCAGATTGATGGGCAATTTAGCTACACTCAACTAAGTGATATAGTATTAACCGAAGTAAATAAGTATTTTGCTTTGCCCGATATTTTGTATAAACCCATCACCACTCCTTATGACTTGAGTATTTCGGCAAAACTAAATAATCACCCAATTATTAAAAGTTTTGTTTCGGGAATAAGCAAATTAGACACGGTAAATTTCGATGCTCAAATCAATAATCAGCGAGATACAACACTTCAAGCAAACTTATTTATACCCAAAATCGAATACGATACTTCGAGCATTGACAACGCTCGATTCAAGATTTTTGGAGCAAATAATCGTGCTAAATATGAAGGTAACGTGGCACAAATCCTTTATAGCGACTACCGTTTTCGTCGAATTTTGATAGGTGGCGATATCGAAAACAATATTTTGGGTTTAAATCTCATTGCCAAAGATTCGCTCAATGTCAATCGCTATGGTTTGGCTGCCAACTTGCGTTCGATTGATAAAAAACTTCGTTTGCACCTCAATGAAGAAGGAACTTTAATTGATTACAAAACATGGAAGGCTGATTCGACGGGCTATTTTGAATATAGTCCAGCAGGTATTTATATCAATAACTTACAAATTCAACAAGACAAACAGCGATTGACAATCAATAGCCAAAGCACTACCCCAAACTCGCCACTCAACATTCAGATTGATAGCCTGAACATCAAACCATTTGTTACGCTCGCCACACAAGATTCTACGCTCGCAGGCGGCACACTCAATGGTTTGTTTAAATTAACAGACTTCATGAATGCTCCAGAGTTTACAGGAGATTTGGCCATCAAAAACTTTGTTTTTACTCAAATACCTATCGGGGATTTGCAGGTAAATGCCGCCAACGAAACATCCGACAGAATCAATGTTTTGGCAACGATTTTGGGCAATAATAATGATGTCAATATCAACGGAAAATATCTTTTGAAAGAAAAGAAACCACTTGATTTCAAGATAAATATTAATAAAATTGGAGCAAAAACCGTAGAAGCATTCAGTTTTGGACAATTAAAAAACGCCCGAGGAAATCTAAGTGGCTTACTAAATCTGAAAGGCGAGCCAGGCAAACCTGTACTCGATGGAACTATCAAATTCGATACCGTTTCGTTTAGTTTATCTCAATTGGGTGCAGTATATCGCATCCAAAATCAAACGATGGTATTTAAAAACAGTATCATTTCATTCAATAAGTTCCTCATTGCCGATTCACTTGGCCAAAATATGACAGTCAATGGCAATCTTTCACTGCAAAATATTCCAAACTTCAACTATAAACTCAATATCGACACCAAAAACTTTATGGTGTTAAATGGCAGTAGAAAAGACAATGATTTCTTTTATGGAAAAGGCTTTGTTGATGCCAATCTAAACATTCAAGGTGTGGGTACAAAACCAGCCATTGAGGGTAATGTAAAAGTAAAAGATGGTAGCGATATTACGGTTCTACTCCCCGACCGAGAAATTGATAAAGCCGAAACCGATGGTATTGTAGAGTTTGTCAATTTTAAAAATCCATCAGCAGTCGTTACTAAGGTAGATTCAAATACCGTTTCACCAACCTTCGATTTCGTTGAAGAAGTTTCTTTAAATATTGAGGTCGACGATAAATCTCAACTTACAATCATCGTTGATGAACTCAACGGCGACAACATCAAGGTAAAAGGTAATGCCCAACTCAATACTGGTATTACACCAAGTGGGCAACCTTATGTGCTTGGGTTATACGAACTTACCTCTGGTAGTTATGATTTATCATTCCAATTTTTGAAAAAAGAATTTGCTATTAAAAAAGGTAGCAATCTACTCTGGACAGGCGACCCAATGCAAGCCCAAGTAGATATTACTGCGGTTTATAATATTGAAGCTGAAGTACCCAAAGCTGTTGCCTCTGATAAGAGTACCAACAAAACCAAAACTCCGCTCGAAGTTCAACTCAAAATGAGCGGAAATCTATCAAGTCCAGTCATTGATTTTAAAGTTGTCGTGGCAGAAAATGCACCTTCTGATATAGCCAGCGAAATTGAGAAAGATGGGTACTTAAAAACACTTGAGCAAAACCCCGTAGAAATGAACAAACAGGTTTTTGCCTTATTGGTTTTGAATAAATTCTTGGGCGAACAATCGAGTGATTTCTTTTCGGGCATAAATCCCGAAGCCATTGCTCGACAAAGTGTTAGTAAATTACTCACCGACCAGCTAAATCTACTGGCTGGTGATTTAATTAAAGGTATCAAACTTGATTTTAACCTTAATTCAACCGCCATGAATACCGATGCGGGTAATAAAGCCCGTACAGATTTGAATGTCGGTTTAAGTAAGGCATTTCTCAATGACCGCCTAAAAATTGCGGTTGGGCGTAACTTCCAACTCGAAAACACTACTGGTTCGGCAGCAAGCTCCAATGAAATCGTAGATAATATTTCGCTTAATTATAACCTAAGCAAAGACGGACGTTACTTGTTTAGTGCTTACCGCAAAAACCAATATCAAGCCATTCTTGATGGCTTTGTGGTCGAAACTGGGGTGGCATTTACACTCACTCTCGACTATACGTATTTTAAAGAGTTATTTGAAAAGAAAAAATGAGAAAAGCCCACTTTTTATATACTCAAATTGATTTTTTTTCTTTTTTCGGAAAGAAACTAAAAGGCTATGTAATTTGCTTTTTAAGTTATCTGTTGGGTTTCTTCGTGCTTAGCTCTTGCTCCGTAAACAAATACATTCAATCGGGCGAAAGCCTTTATACAGGTGCAAAAATCAAAACAAATATTGACTCCAGTTTAAATAAAAGCCAAAAGAAGGTTCTCGAAGAGCAACTAAACACCATTATTCGTCCAGTGCCGAATAGTACCATTTTGGGCTTTCCGTATAAAGTTTGGTTTTATTATGTAGCAGGAAAACCTAAAAACGAAAAAAGCCCACGAGCTTGGTTCAGAAAGCGTTTTGGTGAAGTACCTGTTTTGGCAAGCAAAAGAGCCGTAACTATCAATACCGAAATCATCAGTAACTATCTAAATAACGAGGGATATTTTCGCTCAACTGCTACGGGCGAATTAGTTGTGAAAGGCAAAAAAGCTGAAGCTATCTACGTAGCCAATGTAAAACCTCGGTACTCGATTGGTAAAGTAGAATTTATTAAGAAAGATAGCTCAGCTTTCAGTAAAAGTCTCATTCAAACCAAAGAGAATTCGCTACTAAAAGTAGGCGAGCCATACAGATTTGATAATATCAAACTCGAGCGTGACCGCATTGATAAAGCCTTAAAGCTCAACGGTTATTATTATTTTCGACCCGATTTTCTACTCATAAAAGCCGATTCCAATCAAAATACTCGTCAAGTAAATTTATATCTGGAGCTTAAACCTAACATTACACAGACCTCGCTCAAACAATATACCATCAAAGATGTTTTGGTTTATATTGATACGCCCGATA
>JACCDW011795238.1_pt1 | contig 21609 bp, 27 predicted proteins | sample 7449781 | NCBI WGS metagenome assembly JACCDW01 (sample SAMN15323449, study PRJNA562643) | freshwater metagenome | isolation source: river surface water | place: USA:Blue River Watershed | collected 2017-08-18
CGCGGTAAGCGGCCATGCCAGAAATCTCTTTCTCCTTGAGCGCGTTTGCACGTGCATTCTGGGCGATTTGCTCTTCCAGAGTGGACTGTTGCAGGTTGCGCTGGCTGATGGAGCCTGCGAGAGATGCGGCAAGTTGCTTGTTGCCTTGCTCCAGAGCGGACTGATAACGGGCCTGCTCCATACGCAACTTGAGGGCGTTGTCCTGTGCGGCGGCTTGTAGCTTTTCGTTCTCAGCAATCGATTCTGCAAGGATCGGAGATGCGGCGGCGGCAGACTCAAGTGCACCAGCCAAACCAGCACGACGGGCTTGCCCGGGCTTGGCGGCGGCAGCTGCCATGCCAAAACCAAACTTCATCAGGGCTTCACTGACGCCACGCGCCTTGATTTCTTCAGCGCGTTTCTCGGCCTTCTCAACTTGACGAGCAAGAGCCTCAGCCTCTGGGCGCGGCGCATCGTTGAATTTCTTGTTGATTTTTTCAAACAAGTCACCCACATCATCCTTGGGGACTTGAGTCTTGGCAACATCCGTGACGATACGAGCGGCTTCAGACAGGCCTTTGGCCGGTGCCTTGGGGGCGGCGGCAGAGGGGGCGGCAGGGGCGGCAGGAGCCTTCTGGTCAGCCTCGTACTTCGCCATGATCTCTTTGTCCTTGGCGGTAGGGCCAGCCTTTGCCGGGGCCTCCTTGGCTTTGCGGACATCACGCTCGGCTTCCTCAATAGCTCTGCGGTTCTCGGGGTTGCCCAAACCAACAGACTCACGCAGAGTCATGTCCGGGCCGGAGCGGGTTGCGCCGCCAGAGATGGGGACGCCAGTCATCGGGTCATAGATGGTGTCTTCAACCAGATCACCGTCAGCAAAAGCAACGATGCCGCCACGGGCGTAGCTCTCTTCGTCCGGCATGAAGGCGGCGAAGTCCACAGGGATAGAGCCCAAGCCCTTGCGCATAGAGGCACGCTCGGCCATCTCTGCGTCAATCATTTGCAGTTTGCCCTGATCACGATCCATCAAGGCGGCGTTACGGGCGTCTTGCAACTGCTGGTCGGAGAGCTTGGAGAGGATGCCCTCTACGTTACGGTCATCAGTGACCCCTCCCTCTGCGTATCCATCGGACTCCATCAGTCCGCCTTCTTTGGCAAACATTCTGCTCAGGCCGTACGCGCCCATGCCAATACCGCCCAACTGACCGAGCATGCTGCCCGGTGCTTGGTACATGTTTACAGTGGAGGAGGAGCCGGTTGGCGTGCCACGCAACAGGTCGGACATGAAGCCCAACTGTTTATACGGGTAGTTTTGCTGGTTCAGGAAATCCTGATACGCAATGTCCATCGGACGCTGAGTGTCAGCCTGTTGTACGGAGCCAAGTTGCATCTTGTTAGCGATGTCGCGCTGGAGGGCCTGCTGTGCGTTCTGGTATGCAGCCTCTGACCCACGGGCTTGGATGTCGCTCATGAGTTGACCGGTGTTGCGGGCACGCTCGGCCTCAACCAAACCTGCACGGGAACCACCAAAGGCACCAGCCTTCACGGCCTGACCAGCTTCCTGCAAGCCAGCCATCTGAGACTGGCGACCTGCTTCACGCTTTTGAATGTCAATGACATTCTGAGCGTACGGGTCCATGAAGTTCTTCAGGGATGAGTTATATGCTTCAGGTGTGGAAACCGAAGCAATCGCCTGCTTTTGCAGATCACCCAGCCCAGCGTACCTATCACCTTTATAGGTGGCAGGCGTCGTGCCTTCGGTTAGAGCTTCACCCTTGGCAAGAATGTTCTGAGCATACGGACGCGCCCACTCGGGCAGTTCCGTGATGTTGGTTTGTGTGCCGCTTCCACCACCGCCTCCGCCGCCCGAACCTTGAGGGCCGGACATCGGGAGCAGTCGCATCTTTTCACGTAGCAGGTCCATTTTCGGCCCCTTTAAAAAACTTCTGGTACGTCACGCTCTGTACCGTATAGCCATGAGACCCAGCGGATTTTCTCCAGCCGGGACGACCAACAAATTCAATACCGGCACAACCGGCGTCTTTGGCAAATCTGTCAAGCAGATCGTACATTTGGTCTTCCACGTACTGCATGTGATTCGCCTCACCTGCGCAGTATTGGATAACCAACATCTTGCATCGGGGATACGCCTTCACCTCCGTGATGACGTGCCCGTAAATTTCATTGTCCTCATGCCCGACCCACAGTTGCATCTGTCCCGTCAGGATGAAGCGCAAAATATCATCGACCTTCGCCCGCCCATGCGTCCACTCCTCTGAAGTGGCTAGATACGGCCAGAGCGCAGGTATCAACTGCGCCACTTGGCCGTTTGGGACGAGCGTCATCTTCATGCCGGTAAATGCTTATCGGCCCGAGTGTTCTTGGCAATCTTGCCCTTGCCAACCGTCTTGGAGCGAGCCTTCTGGACACGGTCCATCATGGCGTACAGCTTGCGTGCGCCTGCCTCGGTTGAGCCATTGCCCAACTCAGAGACGATGCGGGCAGGGATGACGAACTCGCCGTCAGCAAGTCGAGCGGGTTGACGCTGACCAATCACTGCGGGGATAGAGTCAGAGACGCCATCACCCGGGCCGCGCAACAGGCGACCGCCGTCAGAGTAGCTCCCCAGATCAGACAAGCCGCCAGTGGCGTACCGCAGACGCGAAATGCCACCGCTGGCTAGGCCACCTGCGCCTACACCGCCGTCGGCACTGCCACCGTCACCGCCACCGTCACCAGTAGCAGAAGCGGCATCGCCTGTACCGCCATCACCACCAGCCCCGCCGGGGGCCCCGCCGGGGCCAACGCCACTTGCGGCGGCGGCTCCGTTAGCGGCGGCGATACCAGCGGCCTCACCTAAGGCGGCAGAAACAGCCTCTGCTGTTTGGGCTTCTGTTGCAACGCTTGGAGCGGCGGGAGCCGATAAACCCATAGCTACATCAGCGGCATTTACTGTGGCAGGGGAAGAAAATGATGTAACGTTGCCGTTTGAATCAGACACGGAAACAACACCCGGAGCAGTTTGTCCTTGCGCGGAAATATCGCTCAAGGCAGTCGCTGCATTACCCATGGCATCTGCTTGCGTTCCAGACATAGCGTTGCCAACCACGCCAGCAATAGCGGAACCTATTCCCGGAACACCCTCTGACAATGCCATCAACCCAAGACCTATATCGGCGGCAAGGCTGCTAATACCCTGACCCGGACCAGAAGAGATAGAGCCGGGAGCAGAATTGGCCCCGGAGCCGTTTTCGTTTAAATACTCTTGCCGATACGGACTAGCCAGAAGCGGATTTTCTTTAGCGGTTCCACCTTCAGCAAGACGCTCTGCGCCGGTGTAGGGATCGACACGGGTGTCGCTTGCACCGGTAACCACGTTCTGTGAGATAGGTTGCTGGTAGGGTGTCGCATAAGCACCTCGCTGGATGTCAGCCATCGGGAACCCAGTGTTTGCGCCAAGAGCGTTGGCATCCGACATGGCCTCAACAGGTCCGCCACCAGCGTACGCTACATATCGTGCGTTGGGGAAATACGAGCGTTCAATGCCCGTCTGGCTGATCTCAGGGAAGGGATTGGCTTCGCCACGCTCAAAGCGATAGCGGTAGGGATTGGGGCCAGAGCCTTTTGCTTGAGGCATATCCCCTTCTTCTTCAGTCAAGAATGGGGAGGCTGCGGCAAGGCCGGTTTTTAGCAGACCAGAACCGCCGCCAACTGATCCCATAAACGCACTTCTTCCAGCCGAATCGCCTAAAGCAGAAACGCCTGCTGTCAGTTTGTCTACGCCGCTTGGCTGAACAAATCCTTGTTGCCCCATCTCACGGGCAATTTCACCGCCAGTCAACTGAGGATTTGCGGCTTGGACTGCCTCCGTCGCGCCAGCGCCCATCAAACCTCCAGCCAAACCAGCGCCGCCATAAGCGCCAAGGCCAGCGGTGATGCCTTTCCCAATATCCCCGGTGCGCAGGGTTTGAATACCACCCACTCCCAAACCAATCGCGGCTGGCATACTCAGGCCCATGAATGCCGGAGCGGCGGCACCACCTGTCGCGGCCACCAAGCCTGCGCCAAGCAACATGGGCAACATGCTGTCCAAAAAGCCAGCCTCTGGCAAACCTGTCTCAGGGTTAATGCTTAGAGAGCCCCCTTGAGCCAGCGCAAGAGCCTGAAGACTCCCAACTTCACGGGGAGTCATGTGGACGAGCATCGTGTCTTTTCCACGGCCCTGATTGGCAAGGTATTTTGCGGCGTGTTGAAGGCTCATATTTGCCTCACGTATAGGGGGTTGAGCGAGTCTATCATGTGGGTACTGAAGACACAAATGTTAAGGTAGCCACCACAGACGGAATGGAGGGCATCGGGAAGGGTGAAGTCTGGGCCGCTTCGGCTTCAAAAGTGACGGCGGTGTTGTTGACCGCAGCCCACATTTCAACGGTGTCATTTGCATCCAGCTGAACGTAAAAGTTACAGGCGGCAATGATGTACCCGGGAGTGCCGCCGTGGGAGCTGATGACATCAAATTTGCTACCGGTGCCGGTAACATCCACGTTGTTTATCCTGAGCCAAATCCACGCCGAATGAATCTGGGTGTCAGTGTTTTTGAGCTGGACGCTGAACTGATAGTTGTAGATGCCTGCCTTCTCGACTGCAATACCATCGGTGCCGTCGTTCGTGCATGCGTTTAAAAAGTCATTCTCGTCAAACGTGATCTGAGTCGCAGTGTTTGCTGTAAACGTTTTGTCCGTGGTGCGCTGAATTGCCGCATACGGGAAGTTTAAATATGACGCACCTTCGCCGGACAGCATCGTCCCGAGCGTTGAATCCAGCTGGTTGAAGTACAGGCGCAGTGCGTTGCTGTACTGCTCCATGAAGCGGTGGTCCCACTCGACCGTGGCCGCAGGCAACCGTGGTGCAACAGGATTGCGCAGGCGAGTAAGTTCAACCGTTGTAGCCATCAGCGGCGTCCGTCCGGTCTGACATCAAGGCGAGGTGAGCCAAGCTGCCACGCAACGCCAAGGTCTTCTGAGCTGATTTCAAACGCCATCTGACGCCCACGAATCCGAACGTACGTGAACTGGGTGAACTGCTGGACGTTGTATGTGCGCTGGTTCTGGTAGTTCTGCGTGCTGAGAACTTCTGGGTTGTTTGATGTGCCGTAGTTTGCTCCGGGGTTCGCCCGGGGCAGGACGGTGAAATTGACTGCGGGTTGATTCACCGTCGATCCGTCAAACGTCACATCAGGGATGATGCGCCAAACCAAGCCAAAGTTATGGCCGTCACCAATATCAAAATCGGATGAGCGAACGTAAGAGTAAATAGGGCTTGGAGGTATTGTGAGGCCATCGTCATTTCCATTCTCTTGATAAACAAGGAAACCTGTCTGGGTCGGAGGAGAGCCAAAGATCGTGCGGCTGGAAAGGTCAACCAACGCCGGGCTAATTGCGTACGTGCCAACACCTCCAGTCGCAGAGATGATGTTTGTCACAAACGTGTTCAAGGGGATGTCTTCACCTGATAAAACCAACCCGGCACTAATGACGCCGGACTGCACCGCAGTTACCGTCATGGTTGAGCCAGAGATGGAGGCGGTGAACTGCGCTTGGCCGTAGGCCGTAGACATCGGAGAGGCCCGCATCGGGCTGTCCAGCCACGCAGTACGGGCCAGAGTGCCGTATGCCCAAGTGCGCTCCAAGTGGTTGTAGATCACGTACTTGTCCACGGTCTTGGAGCCTGCGGAGCAGTAGAACCACCAGATTTCGTTGTAGCCCTCGTTGGTTCCACCAAATACTTGGAGGCCCTGATCCAGATTGATGTCGTCGTAAATGTACTGACGCAGGGAGCAGGGGAGCGTTTCCACACGACCAGAGTACATGTAGAACTTGTCGGTACCCATCCAGTACGTGATGTTGTTCACAGTGACTGCGGCGTTGGGGCCGAGGATGGAGATGTTGTCACCCATGAGCTGGAAGCCCCAAACGTACGGAGCACCCAAGAACTGCATGGAATAGATGGCCGTGTCGGTCAGTACCAAGATTTCTTGGCGCGTCTGGATCGCCGTAACAATCTCCGACCCATGGCTCAAACGATAGCTACCAGCCTGATTTGTCGCGGCAGGCGTCCAATCCGAATACGATTCTTGGTCAGACCAGCGAATCTGCATGGGGTCCAAGCCAGTTGTCGAATACACTCCCGTCGGGTCGTTACAACCAAATGCGATCGTGAACCGAGACGAGTCCGACACCATCAGGTAATTCACCTGCGACGGGCAGGTGGCGTCAATATTTACCGTGGTCGTTCCACCGGAGGAGTAGTCCTTCTGCGTGATTGTGCCGCCAGCAACAATCACTTGCCCTCGGTCAATAACTGTTGGGGTTTGGTTTACCGCCCAGTAGTTCATAGCGCCGCCACGGGCGTTGAAAAGCAAGTTCTCGCCAAAGTTGGATTGACTCCAGAGGCGCAAGTTGACGGTGAAGCCGGTAGCAGCAGCCTGCCCCCAGCCCGTGTTTGCAAAACCAGTAGTAACGCCACCCCAACCCCCAGCACCCCAGCCTGCGGCGGTTGTCGCCAACTCGTTGCCGCTTTTCATTTCAAAGCTGATTTCACAACTGCCGGTGGTCCCGCTAAATTGAGCTGCGTTTGCGCAAAGGATTGTGAACGTGTTGGCCGTCGGAACCGAGACGATTTGAAACTCTTGGTCAAGATCGGCGACCGGAATGCCGTTAATATCCGTGAGTGGCGACGTGGGCGCAACGTTGTGGATCAGAACGTAATCGCCGACTTGTGCGCCGTGGCCAGTGGCATTTACCGTGACCAGCCCGTCGTTGCCAGAAACAATACTTGTGGTGAAAGCATTCGACGCAATCGTGGTGGTCGCACGAATGGGGGTTACATCGTAGAAGGTGCCGTTTGGTGATGTCTGGATGTAATACTTCAGGTGGGTTCCAAGACCCACCAAGTTGTAACCGGCTAGAGTTAACCAGTTCCAAAGAGAGCGGCAGACGCCCAAGTATGAGCCAAAACCCGTTGCCAAGGGGATTTCCAAATCGGTGTCTGTCGGGTTCTCGTTACCCAAGTCCTTGACCCAGCCACCAATCTTTTCGGGGTAGCCGGAGCGGAATCGTACCTTGTCAGATTCAAACCAACCGCCCTCGTTGGCAAGTGACGTGCCTTCACGGTTTACGCCGGGGCGGAATTGTAGTTTCTGAAGAGGCACGTTGCACTCCTTATGCGTAGACCCGAGTACCCTGCTTGTCAATGATCAAGGCTTGGCGGCGGGGAGCCGTATCTGGGGTATTCGGCACGCTGATATGGGTCCAGCGGTCAAACTCCCGGATGACCTGATCGTAGCCAATTTTACTGGCTATCACAGATTTGACAACCTCATCAGGCGTCATCCCGGGAACCCGAATGTCAGCAGCGCAGCCGATGCGATGCTGAGAGCTATCTTTAGACCCCACAGAATCATTGACCAGCTTTGATCGGAAAGCGGAATTGACCATGATGGGCTTGCCACCAAGTACGACTTTGACCTGTTCCAGAAAGTCTGCGAGGCGTTTGAGGTTTTCGAGTTCTTGTTCATTCGGGGTGTTGTCCCATCCGTTGCGGTCCGCCGCTTCGGAGGCTGTCAATTCTTCAAGGGTAAAGTGGGGGGTGAGGTTCATTTCTTGCCTTTCATGTCCATGATTTTCTCAAGGGTGCGACCGCCGAAGTAGAAGGACATGATGAGCATGCCCCACTGGCCCAGCAGTTCAACGTAGTTGCCACGGGTCTCGTAATCGAACGCAGACATCATGGCGAACGTGAAATAGGCGCACAGGATGAAGATGAGCGTCAACGGGCGGATGTTCTTGGACAACCAGCTGTCGCTGCTCATGTCCGCCTTTAAACGGTCGGTCAGGTTGTTCTGCTCGGTCTGGTAGGCTTGCAGGTCGATGTTCATCTCGGCGATGCGGCCATCCTGAGCCATCTTCTCCAGCTCTGCCTTGGCCTCTGCGGCCTTGGCGGGGTCAGGCATGAAGCGGTCCAAGAGCTTGGAGCCAACGTCTAGGAGTGCGGGAATGGGAATCATTGTGGGCCCTTTCGTGTGAGCATGGATGCGGCGATACCGAGCAGCGTCTTGGTCTGCTCTACGTTGTCAGGTCGATCTTTCCACCCAACCGTGATCTGTCCAAAGAAGCGAAACGAGTCCGGCGGTACAGAGGCTCGGCAGGTAAAGGTAACTCCTTGGGCCACGTACCAGAGGCCAATTTCTGACTGGGGCTCTTTATATTCGCTGCATGGGGTTTCATTCTCCATGAGCTTGATAAGGTCAGCATTGTTTGCTGAATTTTGCGAAAAGAGACCGACATCAATCCCCTCCACCGATTTCTCACGGCCCTCCTTGGTGTAGGCCCGGTACAGCACCCGAGTGCCAAACATCTGGTTCACCTTGAAGATGGCAACAAACTGCGCCCCGGTCTGGCGGAACAGCATGGTGGCGGCATCCTCTGCGCGGTCTTCATTGATGTCGGGAGCTCTCTTGGACTCCTTGTAAGCCCCGATCAAGACTTCCTTGTTCTCGTAGACGAAGTAGCCGGAGAAGGCCAGCACGGCCATGAGGACCAGAGCGAATAGTTTAAACGGCGAATCGACATACGCCAGCACCTTGGACAGCGTGTCGTTGGCGTTTAACTTGTTGTCTTCACTCACGGTCGCACCTCTCAATCACTTCCTTCACCTTGCGTTCAATGTGTTTGTTGGCCCCCTGCGCCGCCCGCAGGTCAGCATACAGAAAACCAGTAAGAGTAATAAATCCAACAAGGCACAGCATGCATATCACGAGCCCCACGGCAACGGCAACTGATTCTCCCGATGCAGACTGATTGCCCACATCAGAGCCCCCAGATAGACTGCGACCACGAGCGTTGCCGCTGTGACCAGCAGGTTGTTTTCCACGTTGCGGCGGATTTGCTCTCGTCGCCATTCGGCTTGTTTCCGTAGCAGTTCAGCTTGCGCTTTTGCTTCCGCATCTTCTTTCTCCATGCGATGCAGCGTGTTCTGAAAATCTGCCCAGAAACCACCGGGCAGGCCGAGCTCATAGATGATCATGTTCCGCAGGTCCTCGTAATGCTGTTTGAGTTCCAGCTTACGCATCTCCTCCTCAAACGCAAGCACCTGTAGGCTCTTGTTCTTCGGGGGGTTCGTGCGGATTTCTTGCTCGGCCTTTTGGAGTTTATCGGTGCCCTCTAGCACCTGACTGATAAACCCGGTCACCTCGCCGGTGAGGTTGATTACTTCTTTGCCAGCCGCTTGAGCTTCTCGTACAGTGGCGCACAAAGTTTTGACACCTTGGATCGCACCTGTGACCAGAGCAAATGCGCTGATTGGGTCCACATCAGTATTTCCCCTCTGCGTACACGTTCATGAACACCGTGCCGTCCTCCAACGCCTCGATCTCATGCCACTCATTTGCCACGAGATTCACAGGGTTGGAGTCCTTGGTGATCACAAGTTCGCGCCCAGCTTTGCGAATAACGCAGGACCCTGCGGTACAGAACGTCAAGTGTGGATTCTCATGCTGGTGCTTGGGTAGCCCGTACCCTTTGCTTACATGAAACACTTTGACGGCGTACCCGTCCTGCGCTACGTCAAATCTGGGGTGCGCGATGTTCACAGCGTCTGCGAACCTGTGTTGGGGTACGGAGGTCCGGGCGGAATTACCAAGCACTCGTTGGTGGCATTGTTGTAATACCACTCATCGGCCACCGCCTCATCCGGGCAATCAACCCAAAAGAGAGGAGGGGCAACTGGAAACGCTGCATCAACAACCTCTGCCAGTCGGTCTGAATTTGGAATCTCTTGATACACCGCCTCATAAGGACCGCCTTGTTTTTCCGGAGGGTTCCATGCAACGATTTCGTTAACAATAACGTTTGGATCAATCAACGCTTTTTTCATTTCTCACCTCACCACGTAACAAGAACAAAGCCGCCGCCACCACCACCGCCGCCACCATAAGTTGACCCAGTAGCTCCAGCCCCGCCATTTGAGGCTATACCGTTTCCGCCGCCGTTACCGCCAACTCTAGTAATGCTGGGGGCGCTGGCCCCGCTAACTCCGCCACCATAAGCGGGGCCACCTAACCCAGTACCGTTTTGCGAGCTGTTCGTGCCACCGCCACCGCCACCACCATAACCGCCACCACCGCCGCCGCCGGGATATGCACTACCGCATGCATCATAGAATCCTTGAGTTCCGTCCTGCCCACCACCCCAACTTACACTTGGTTGAGGAGATGCAAGGGAATAGAGAGTTGTTGAAGGTTGATTCAGTACGTAATTAGTTTTCGCCAGAATTTGCGCAACTCCTGAAAACGTTGCCGCTCCCGGCAAAGCTCTTGGCACCCCAGAAACAGCAGAACCTCCAACACCACCGGTGCAGCTAACATACGTTCCGAAGGACGACGTACCGCCGGTACTTCCGTTTGCACCGTTACCACCAGCTCCGCCAGCCCCTACGGTAACCGTGATACTGCCGCCGGGAGTAAGACCTGTGATGATGGCCGCGCCAAAACCGCAAACTCCTCCACCTGAACCAACCTGCCCCGGACTATTTACCCCCCTTCCGCCACCGCCTCCAGCCCACACTTGAACCATAATCTTTGTGATGCCGGTGGGAACGGTGAATGTTCCAGACGAACCGAACGCTTGGTAGTTTTGACCAAGAAAAGCTGTGTTTTGCTGGGTGCTATCACCGTACAAAACGCCATTTGTGTTAAGACTTGCGGCCATGTTTTTCTCCTAGATTACCGTGTGCCAGTAGAAACAATATCGCTGTTCGCCGTGAACTGGCCCGTGACACTCAGTGACGCAATGGTTTTGGTCATGGTGATTGTTGTGGACGAGACCGTCTGCGACGTGCTTACGGTGTACGTGCCCTTGCCGCCGGGAGCGGCAAACGTATAAGTGCCAGAGGCTTGAGTTGTGAGGGTGACAACTGCGCCGGTGCGATCCACCAAGGACACGGCCACTTCTGTCGAACTTACCCCGCCGACATAGGTGCCAGCTGGGACGCCAGTGCCAGAGATCATCTGACCGACCGCCACGTTAGAAACGCTGGACAAAACAATGCTACTCTCGCCTGCCGCGCCGCCAGATGAATAGGCGGGTGTAGCCGCTGCCGTTTCAGTGGATGTCAGCTGTGCGGCGAGGGTTGTGCCGCCCGTAACGCCAGAACCTGAGAGCGCTTGACCATAAATGAGCTGCCCCACAGTTGCAGCCGTCACCGTCATGGTTGTGCTTGCAATAGATGCGGTACAGGTCAAAGTTGAAACAAACGTCAAATCTGTACCGGACTGGCTTACCGTGAAGTTTGTCGTTGCAAGGCCGGTCGCTACAGTAGTGAAGCCAACGATGTCATTGATTGCCGGAACGATGTCTGTTCCGTTAGATACCAGAGAGTATCGCTTCCCGTTGGGCACTGAAATACCAGTCTGCCCACTCACCTTCACTGTAACCTGACCAGAAGAGGTATTGTTGTAGATGTAATACAACTTCTTGTTGGCGGGGACAATCAAGTTGGTGTTTGCACCGCCCGTTCCGGTCAGCTCAATATACATGTTGCGGGCGACGCCCGTAGAGCCGTTTGGGATGGTAATTGTGGTGTCCGTACCGGTCGATACGGCTTGCGTCACATAGCCAGAGATGGCCTGCTCAAGCAGCGTGCCGAGGTTGGTGTTGGTCGTCGTGCCCCATGTACCGGCTTCTTCACCGGTGCCAATCAGCGTCAACGCAAGATTTGTAGAGTATGTACTCATGGTTGATCCTTAACGAAAACGAGGGCCGGAGAACCATGCAGTTGCAGAGTATCTCGTACCTGATAGCACGGGCGTAACCCGGTGGTCCAAAATGGATGGGAACACAATGATTGTGCCCTTCTTCAATGGCGCAGTGTAAACGGTATTCAACCGCATTTCAAACTCCCCGCCTTCGAAGTCGTCGTTGAGCAAGCACACAACCGAGATTTTCCTATCAATCGGCTGGCCTGACAAGACAAATGTGTCGCAGTGCCATGTGTAATGCTGTTCAGAGCCGTACTCGGCAAACTGGATCGCCTCATTGCTGGTGATGTGGTATTCCCAACCGCAGACTTGGTTGGCTTCATGGACAAGACGGCTGTAAATCCCTTCCAGCCAGTATCCCGGCTGGGCAAAACTCACCTTGGTGTCTCGGGTAGCCAGATTGCGGTCTGTGCCCTCAATGCCGATTGCCGCCTCTTGCGCCTCCACAACCGCGAGTTCTTCAACTACACGGTCGCAGAGTTCTCCGTCCAAGTTACCCAGATACCAGATTGGTAGGTGGCTCATTCTCTCTCCTTTAGTTTTGCTTCCAATTCCAGCACTCTCTGCGCCAGCTCGATACAGGCAACCAGAGCGGCAGGGCCGTAATCCACGGTCCAGTAACCCTTGTCGCCAACAATCACGGCATGCTCCAGCGCCTTCTTCAAAGACTGCGCCGAGACACCAACCCGGGTGTGCTTGTCGTCTACCCGGTCAAAAATGCCGTGCTTGACCTGAGCCAACAACTCAAGGAAATCAGGGGGTAGATCACGCCAATTTGTCTTGAGTCGCTCATCCGAGGAGGCAGTCAGCGTCGTAGCCGTCAACACGTTGGTGGACGAGTTGAAAGACACGCTCGTGCTTGCGAATGGCGTGGTTGCACTGCCCAGCGTCGTAGCTCCAACGATGTAGTTGGTCTGGTTGGCAGTGGTGGACGTGACGGAGAAGGAGCCGGAAGGGCCCGGCGGGCCCGGAGGTCCGGTTGGACCTGTCGGACCGGTGGGGCCGGTGGGACCGGTAGCACCTTGAGACCCAGTGTCAGTAATTGTCCAGCTTGCAAACGTGCCGCTGCCACCGGTGTAATCGACAGTGATTGTGAGGGACGTACCCGAATAGGTCGTGATCCGCCCCGCCATAAAGTTTGTCGATGTTGCGCCAAAAGCGCGGACATACTGGCCGACAACAAAAGCGTTCGTGCCTTGAGATTGGTTGACGGTGAACGACTTTGCCCCCGTACCAATAGCCACCGATGTAGTAGACGTAAGTCCAGCATACCCCAAACCTGTCGGACCCGTAGGCCCCGTGGGTCCAGTAGGACCGGGCGCACCTGTTGGTCCCGGAGGGCCGGTGGGCCCCGGAGGGCCAGTCGGACCAGTGGGCCCTGTGGGTCCAGCCACACCTGTGGCCCAAGTGCCGTCCCCGCGCCAGAATGTTGACGCCGATGCGTTCGTGCCACTGTTCAAGCGTGTGACGGGTAAATTGGCAGAGAGCGAAGCGGCGGAGCCAGAAACGTTAATGCTCCATGTCCCAGATGCGCCGGTGCCCGTTAGCGTGGGGGAGTAGCTGTTGTAGTTCCCGGAATCAAGAAACTTGTACCACGTTGACCACGAAGTAAGCGCTCCGCTGCTTCCGCGATGCCAAACGTTGTTGTTGTCAGTAATCGCTATTTCAGCCGATCCACCACCACTAGCATCAGACCATTGCTGGAATTGAATAATGCCGTGATATGTGCCGCCGTCTGACAAACCGTCCGTACTGTTTGCCATGAACGCTGTCGCAAGACCCTGCCCAAAATATGCTGGACCAATCGCCGTGCCGCGCAAATCGTATGTGAGTACTTTGTAGGTGGTCGCGGAGCTACCGGTCGTGTTCTGGTTCAGCGTTGAAACGTAGTTTGCCGGAATTGTGTTGGACGCAGAGTACGAGGTCGTCCATGCCGATCCCGTGGATACGGCAATACCCGCGCCGGGGTAGACGGTAGGGCCGGGAGGACCCGGAGGCCCTGTCAAGCCAGTGGGGCCCGTGGGGCCGGTAGGCCCAGTTGGCCCAGTAGCGCCTTGGATGCCCGCATCAGTAAAGGTCCATGCGGCAAATGTTCCAGAACCGCCCGTCAAAACCACGTTCAGCGTCAGAGAAGTACTGCTAAATGCCGTGATCGTGCCCTCCATGTAGTTGGCTGGCGTGGCGGTGTTGAATACGCGAATGTACTGTCCGACAACAAATGCGGTTGCTGTCGAGGCAAGGTTTGTCGTGAAGGACTTTGAGCCTGTGCCGATTGCCACTGAGCTTGTGGATGTCAGGCCTGCAAAACCTAAACCAGTCGGGCCTGTCGGGCCTGTCGGCCCGGTGGGGCCCGGGCTACCGGTGGGTCCTGTCGGGCCAGTGGGTCCAGTTGGACCGGGAGGTCCGGTCAAGCCCGTGGGGCCAGTAGGCCCCGTAGGCCCCGTAGGGCCGGTTGGTCCTTGCAGAGCAGCCGCAGCGATTGTGGCTTTCTTGTTGCTACTCGTGGCGGCGTTGTACAGCAGGATGGTGTCCGTGCTTGCCACGGAGGGGGCCGTTGCCGTCCCGTTGATGTTTAAACTCGTACCGTCTACCAGACCGCTGTTGGAGAATATAACCTGCGTGCCGTTGACCCACACGCCACGTTCTGCGGGGTAGGTTACAAATGCGTCTTTGGTGCCTGCGCTGAAGTTGACGGCCGAGCCAGCGTTGCTGGATGCAAGGATCGTGTCGCGGGAGAGCGTCGTGCCGGACGCCGTGTACGTGCCAATACCTACTTCCCACTCGCTGTTTGTCTGGCTGGCGATACAGTAATAGGTGGTGTTGGCGTTGCCTACGGCAGAGAAAGACTGAAACCCGGTAACCGCACCGGCAAGCGTAATAGTACCTGTGCCGGTGGTGGTTGTGGTTTCTTTGACGCGATCAGGTAGAACGAGAGCCATTCCTGTCCTTTATGTACTGGTCCAGTCGGTGGGCTGGGCGTCGTCAATAAGCGCCCAGTCGTCACTGCTAGAAGTTGCCACATTTTGCCATGTTGTGGCTTGATTGTCATTTATTGGCACCCAACCTCCGGCAATATCTGTCGAAACATCCGTCCAGTTGGTGGGCTCGTCGTCCTCAATCAGTTCCCAAAGGTAGCGGGCGGCGGGGGTATCTCTGCCAGAAGCCGCATCAACCACCGAGGCAATAAAGCTGGCGCTTGCAAAAGCCTCCATTGCTGAGGAGGCCCCCTCCAGCAGATTTACCAAGAAGGCGGCAAAAGCACTGGTTTCATCCAGAGCACTGGCCGTTTCGGCCACATCACGGAAATATGTCGGTCTGGCTTCAGTCTCTTCCAGCGCGGAAGCGGCATCAGTTACTGCGGCACCAATAGTCACCGCAGAAGAAGGAGTGTCAAGCGCACTTGCGGTCTGCACCTCGACAGATGCTACGTACCCAGCACTGGTGCTTGGAGTGTCTAGTCCGGAGGCGGTATCGCTCACGGACACAATGAAAACACCAAATGCGGACGGCGTGTCGATCCCGGAGGCGGTTTCGCTCACATTTGTTGCCGCAGTCATAGCTGCCGAGCTTTCATCAACCCCGGATGCGCCTTCCTCAATGTCCGGACTGTAGAAGGCCCTAGCAAGCACCGAATCATCGGCGGAGACGCCACCACCTCCCCACGGCACAAGACCCCAAGCGTACTCGCCCCAGCCAGACTGACCCTCGTAGATTTCAGCGAGGAACACTGCGGAGGCTGAGATTTGATCAGCGACTGACCCGGTCTCTGCGATATTGGAGGAATAAATCGGAGTGGATGCGGTCTCATCGACAGCGCTTCCGGCCTCGTTTACACGGGTGGAATACGTCGGCAGTCCAGCAATGGAGTCCACACCCGATGCGGCCTCATCAACCGCCGTGGGAAGAGTGCGAAGCGAAGAAACTTGATCCAAACCAGATGCTGTTTCTTGGGCGCTAACAGGGTATTCAACACCCGCTGACGTAGTGTCTGCCGCGCCAACACCACCGTTTTGCCCCCAAGCACCATAACCCCATGCCCATGTTCCCCAACCGTTGCCAACGCCCTCATCAACGGTCGCATAGAGATCGCCCTGCGCAAACGTCGTATCAACGCCAGATGCGGCTTCACTTACATTGGAGCCGAAAGAAACGGCCGACGCCGTGGCGTCCACGCCGGAGGCAGACTCGGCTACCGACGTCCCAAAATTAACAACGGACTGCGTTGCGTCTACACCCGATGCGGCCTCTGAAATATTGCCCGAATACGTCGGCAACGAAGAAACGGTATCAGAGGTGTTGACGGCTTCCAATACTGCGTTGGCGTATAGATTGGAGCTGGAAATCGAGTCGCTTGCGCCAATGTAGTTTCCGCCCCAAGGCACCTCGCCCCATGTACCATAGCTCCAGCCCTGACCTTCGTAGACATAGGCAAAGTATGGAAAGCCTCCGTTCGGCGAATCAACGCCAGAAGCCGCTTCGGAAACGGCCGTTGACAGCGTAGGTAGGCTACTTACAGAATCTGCGCCTGACCCAGTCTCAGACACACTGGAAGGGGCGGTCCGTGCAGAGGACGGTGTGTCAACGCCAGAAGCCGCCTCAGAAACAGCGGAGTTGACGGAGAAGGTCGAAGAAGTTGCATCTAACCCGGATGCGACCTCGGATACCGAAACGCCGGTCAGGTTTGCGTTTGTGGTGATGGCCTCTGCCGCAGAGGCGGTTTCAGATACAGACGAGCTGAACTGATTGTTCTGTGTTGCGGCAAAAGGGGCTCCCGCCAGCGACGAAAGGCCAAACATGCGTGGAGCCCCCTAGGCGGTCAAGCCGCCGTCAGATCATCTTCGTTGAACCAACGTTCCTGAGTGTTGCCGTCAACGTCCGTCCAAGAAATGAAGCACTGGACAGTACCGTCCTCCAACATGCGCAACGCCTGAACGTCACCCTGCGGGACAGCGGTAATCAACTTGACGGTATCACCTTTTTTGAAAGCGGTAGCCATGGTCTATTTCCTATCAGGTTGCGGTCAAGGAGAAGGTGTAGGTGACAGTCAACGTGTCGCCGTTCACCACCGAGCGGTCGCCGGGAGACTGGAAGTCTGCCGCAGAGAACAGCGTACCGGTCGTGCCACCTTTGGTGTTGTTGGTCGTCAGGAATGCGCCGCCAACGGTCGTGGTGCCGTTGATGCTGAACGTGGCCGCAGAAGCGGAGTTCGTAGCAACAGACGGGTTTGCCGTGGTGGGCGTACCAAACGTACAAGCGGGACGGGTAGACTGGCTGTATGCCGTCACTTCAGTCCAGCCGCCGTGCGAAGACATGGTGTCTCCTGCGGCGGGGCTATTGGAAGCAGCTGCGCCATACAGGCCCAGATAGAACGCAGCGGTGTACGAGCTACCGGTGAAATAGCGAGCGTTCATGTCCTGAAGACCAACGTTGACAACTAGGTTTTCAGTTTCAGCTTCCCACTTGAGGTTGCCATCTTTGTCATGGCAAACCACTTTGTATTGGCCTTTGGCGGAAAGACCGTCCTGAGCGCCGCCGTTGGACACCACTGTGCTACCAACAACGTCGTTCGATTTTGCAACGTCCGTGAGCATGTTGAACTCCTTATGAAATGCGAATGATCGCTGAAGAATTGGTAGCAGAGGGGAACTGCACCGTGAATGCGGCTGTGGATGTTTTGTCCGAGCCAAAGTCTAGCACGCACACAGCGCCGTTGTCCCCTGATTTGTAGATCAGAGCGCCACGAGCAGTAATTGCACCAGTCCAAGATACATTCCCAAAAGAAATGTAAGCCGTTGTGCCAGACGGCCCTGTCGTTGGAGTCTGGGTAACTGTTAAAAGCAAGCCGCCCGCACTGTAGTTTCCGCCAGAGGCTTCGCCCGTGGTTGTGTACGCAGTTGTGGTGGCGTCAAGCGTTGCGTTGTTGGTGTACAGCGCAAGATAAAACGTGTCCGTCGAGAAATCAAACGAGCCATTGAGAATGCCCGTTTTGAAGACGTTGCAGGTGTAGTTCCCTGTGAATGCCATATCAGGTCACCGGTTGTCTGTATTGACCAGAACGATATGCGTCCTGACGTTCCATGCCGTCGCCCAGTCGTTTAGCCATGGCGAGAGCTTCGTTGTACTTTCCGTTGTACAAGGCGACCATGTCGGCCTCGCCCTTCATGAAGGTGTATGCCTCAACCAAAGAGCCGTACAGAAGCACGGAATCAAAATTGTCACCCAGCCAAGTCTGGCCGTCTGCGGCCACAGTGATCGACTCGGGATAGTAGTAATAGTGCAACTCGACAGAATACGTCAAGTCAGGTGTCGGGCCAAAAAGGAATGACAGCTCGTCATACACAGTGGAGCCTGAAACGGTGGGGCCAAACAGAGCGTAGTACTTGGGTAGGCCGGTGTCGGAAGGCTTTGGATACGCCTGACGGATGAAGTTCACATCCTTGTTCAACAGGTACTCATACGAGCCATCAGAATTGATGACTGCAAACGAATAAACCGCCAAAAAGTCACTCGGGCAGTTCAGGTACATCGCTCTAGGGGTTGCTAGGCTGTACGCCCCAGTCGTACCTGTCACGTTCTTGCGTAGCGAAGGGAACTGTACCGTGTTGTAGATGCGCTGCTCAGCCTGCTTGATGAACGTGTTCAACTGCGTCGTCGAAGACACAGAGCTATCGTCGGCAAGGAATGTAGCCGGAAATTGGTTTTCCGTATAGGACTGGATTGCGGCGATCAACTCATCGTAGGTCATAGGAACCTCAAGCCATCGGGCCTCGGGCCATCACACCTTTGGTAGCAGCACCGGTGCCACGGATTTTAATTCCGCTGGTCTTGACGCCTTTGTACTCGTTGCTGTGTTCATTGGCAACAGACACGTTGGCATCCTTGAGGTGCTTTTTGTTGGGCACTTCTTTCAGTATAGACGGAGCGGCGCGAGCGGGAACAGGAGTTCCGGGGGTTCTTTTGACGGTTGCCATATTAGCCTCCACGACCAACATTGCGCTGGTTCATAACTTTCGCCATGTTGCGTCCGTACTTCAACATTTGTGCGTTGGTTTTGCCGCCAGCAGCCATTTTCTTGGTGCCGTGCATACGCTTTTCGTGAGCTTTCACTTCAGCTTTTGCAATCTTTTTTGCGTTTTCCATGCTCGACTCCTTATGTCGTTGTAAAACTGTTTGACTTGCTTCTATTGTCCCACGCTGGTATTACTTGTAGATTATGCGGCACATGCAAGCCAGACACAAGTCTGCCTTGAAGCGGCAACACATGGTCTACATGCCAAACGAACCCCGTCATTTGCGTCCTAAGCTGAGCAAGCTCGTACGCCTGCTCAATGACCCAAAAATCGTCTTCAGAAAGCCATTTTGGAGTTCTATTGAGCTGAGCAGCATACCGCTTCTTTAATTTCGCGTTAACTTTTGCTTGGTTATTTGACCGATATTTTCTATCAGCCTGAGCACGCTTTTCCGGATTGTCCCGCCAAAACAAGTTTATGCGCCGCCTCTCAGCCGCACGATACTCTTCATTTTTCGCTAACTCGTGGTACTTTGCAGCCATTTTTTCCTTATGGCAAGATCGACACCACCAAAAGAGACCGTCTTTTGCGGTAGCTTTTTTGTAAAACTCGGTATGAGGTTTAGAAATGCAGCAACGGTTACATGTCTTCATGTCGTCTCCACTGCTACTGTACCAAGTTCTACCATCAACACCAAGTTATTTGGCGTCAAACCATTATCGTCTGCGCGAGACCCTCCAACAGGGTTCCAGCCCCACTGAAAGATTCGGCTACCACCTTCAACCGATCCAGTCCCATTCGGTCCTGTCCCAGTTGTGATTTGCAAACCGCTCGTTCCAGAAAGGATGTAGCTGCGGTCCGGGCGGGGGTTACGCAAACCCTGTGGATCGTCCACAGGATACATGCCCAACTGCAACTGCGGCTGATCGGGGTCCCAGCATTCCGGGCACACCAACAGCTCGTAATTCTTGGTCTTGATGACCTCACGGCGCAGTTGCTTGAGCAAATATCGTCCATCGCACCGATCACACTGCGCGATTGCATATTTACCTGAAGCAAACCGGTTTCCCATCAGTACGTGCTTCCAATGAATTGCTGGCGCGGCACGAACCGCACAGCAGCCTTCTCACGATCCTCGTCAGATGCAATTTGCCATGCCTCGTCGTACTGGGCTTTCAGCATCGGGAGACGCTCAAAACCTGACGGAATTTTCCCTGCGATGTAGAAGGCCAAGCCAGCCGCCATGCAGGGTACGAATCGGAAAGGCACATCCATCACGTTCACGCCGCCACCGGCATCCTGCGTGCGGCGCAGACGCCAGTACACGAACTGGTACTGCTGTGCGTTGTCCGGCGTGGGCCACACGGTGATGGCTGGAACCTGCATCCAGTACACCGTGGCGTTGTCGGAATGAGCTGCGGCGGTCGTGTTGTCCTGACCACGGAAACAGTTATATAGGGTATTCCCTGAGATGTATCCGTAGTTGATAATCTCGGAGTCAATCTTTACAAACCCGGCAGCGGGAAGACCAACAACAGAATCCAAAGTGATTTGGGTAGCTGACGACGTAATTGCGCCGTCCAGAGTAAGCCCGGTCGGGCTTTGCTGGCCGTTGTAACGCTGAATCCAGACCTGAATCGGTCGGGCTTGCTGGAGTTTGTTCGGCAGTGTGGCATACGTAGAGACGCTGATGCGGGTGATGGTCAGGTCCGCCTGTGTCGCGGCTACGTTTGCACCGGTACGGATGACGTGCTCAAGCAGATCAACCGTGTCATTCGGCAGGGCGTACGTGCTTTGGCCTTGAACCAAGTTGATGGTTCCTTGCTCAATCGTCCACATGTTGATGCCACGGTTGGCCCAGTCGGCAAACATAATGTTTAAACTGCGGCGAGCCGTGCGCAGGTCATAACCCGTGCGGAGTTCTGAACCGGCACGCTCAAACGCTTCCTCAACCAGATCGGTGAGGTCAAGATTAAATGCTGATGTGCCGGAAGTGTTTGCCATTATTTACCTTTCGCTGCCCGCATATTGTCCACAAGATTGGGATATGGACGACCTGCGGCCTTTGCCATGGCTTTTGCTTTTGACTTCTTGGCGGAGGTCAAAGCCTTTGGTTTCCCAAGTCCTTTTGGACGTGGCTTATCCCAGACTTCGCCGCCATCTTTCATGCCGCGACGAACTTCGCGGGTCAACTCAGACATGTCTTCTTCAGAACGCCCTTTGCGAGACATGGCCGCGCGAGGAAGGCTTGCAATCCCTTTTGCCGCCGAGGCAAGACCTTTTGCCACAGCTTGAGCTTTTGGATGCTCTTTCAAGAAATCTTCATTGTCTGGGAGGGAAAAAGATTTTCCAAACCGTCCTTCGTTTTCAACTGTTTCAGCCAACTTTCGAGCTTCAGTTTTAGGGACGGCTCCACCTTCGGCGTACATATCCACGTCGTTCGGGTCATCCCTGCGATGGATGACCTTCTTCTTTGGCATCTTGTTGGGGTTCATGGCCCCCATGCCACGGCTGGACATCATGATTAGCACATCTTCCCACGGGTCTTGCCACGGCTGGCAATCCCGTCAGCGGCTTTGACGTAACCGCCACCAGCCTTCTTGATAACCTTCTTGGGCTTCAGGATGCCGCCATCAGGCTCTTGAGGAGCGGGAATGCCGGACTCTTCAGTCCAAACAGAGTCGCCCTTGGTTTTTTTCTTTTCCAGTTCTTCGTCCATCATGATTGCACCTCAATAGTATTTTGCGCCACGGGCACCGCGAGCCTGACCCCATCCTTTGGCGGCAGGTTTTGCGGCTTTTGCAG
>JACCDW010140659.1_pt1 | contig 21586 bp, 20 predicted proteins | sample 7449781 | NCBI WGS metagenome assembly JACCDW01 (sample SAMN15323449, study PRJNA562643) | freshwater metagenome | isolation source: river surface water | place: USA:Blue River Watershed | collected 2017-08-18
AACTCTTCTCCAACTGTAAGTATTGCTGGGATATCCACCTACAAATCCTAATATTAATCCACCCGCATGGATCAATCCCCAACCTGTATACTGTGTTCCGCTTATATCTTGAGTTCTATTATTTACAAGATATCCTTCTGCTGTATTTTCGGTAATTTTAGCCCAAACAACAATGGTAAATGCTGAATTATATTGAAATTCTGTAGTAACACTTCTTACTGAATTATATAAAAAATCATTAGCACCATCAAAAACAATTGCTCCACCATTTAAAGAAGAAAATGTTGGTCCATTTGTTAAAGCATAAGTTGTACCTGAACTTGCTAAATCATATGCAGTATTTCCACTACCAGAATAGCTTCTTGTATTTCCAACATCAATATGAAACACTAATCCATCAGTGACTTCAATTGGTCCAACATCAATGCCCATTATCTATATCTTCCTTTTGTGGCATTGTAATTTTGTAACACTTCTTGAGCTGTTAATGCTCTGTTGTAGATTTGAACTTGGGCAATGTTACCTATAAAAAATTCTACACTACCATTATTAGAACCAATGATGAAATTAGTACCTGAAGTATCATACAAATCAGTACTTGCAGTTGAAGCTAACAACCCTCCATCAAGATAAATTTCTTTACTTGTAGCGCCTCGAACTAAACTGATACAATACCAAATTCCATTTGTAAAAGTGTAATTTGCGGATAAAAAATATGGGCTTACATTTGTGTAATAAAATTCAATTTTATTTGAATAGATCAAGGCTCCAGCATAGCCTGTATCTGCTAATAATCCTGTGTTAGTGTTATTTTTTCTGAACCATATATTTTGAGTATATACACTACCCATTATGTCACTGTTAGTAAATCTTATATAATCATTAGTACCATCAAAGAAAAAAGATCCACCATTAATAGCACTAAATCCTGTTCCATTAAGTAATGATCCACCAACTCCACTAATTATAGAATATGTTGTTAATCCAGAGCCAGAATAAGATCTTGAAACAGCAGCATCCAGATCAAAAATTAATCCATTTGTTACAATTTTAGGTCCAGCTTTTATTCCCATTATTTGCCATACCTTCGCTTTGTAGCATTGTAATTTTGCAATACTTGTTGGTCTGTAAGTTCTCTGTTGTAACCCATGAAAGAACCTAAATAAGCTTGTGTATTTCTTGATGTACCATTTATAGCCATTAATTGAGCAGCACCAGCATATATTTGATTGCTTGTTGCAAATGTAGCGTCTTTTCTTCCATCTATATAAATTGCTGATCTTGCATTTGATGTAGAATTTGTGAATACAATATTAGACCAAGTATTTGATGCAATTAAAGTTGAACTTATATTTGTCGATCCATTCCAAATATTATATTTAAAATTAATCATACTCAAACCAGTAGGGTCTGTGTAAGTAGACAGTAATTGCTTTTCATCTAAATTAGGCAATGTCAAATTATAAATCCAAAAACTAAAACTCCACTCTGTCAAAGCAGGAAGAGTAAGTTGAGCATAATCATTAGTGCCATCAAAACTCAAGTATCCAGCATTTGACGATGAAAAAGTTGGACCATTTACAAGAGTGCATCCAAATCCAGCAAATAAATTATTTACTGTAACGCCACTACCAACATAGCTCCTTGTATTGGCAGGATCATAGTAAACAAACATCCCATTTGTAACAATTCTAGGATGATGCTTAAGCCCCATTACAAATACCTAGCCTTCGTAGCATTATAATTTTGTAAAACTTCTGAATCTGATAAAACTCTATTATAAAGGCTAAATATAGAACCAAAACATGCAGCATATTGACCAGCACTTGCTTCAGCTCCACCAAATAAGTTTTGAGTGTCATTTACCCAAGTGATAGTTGTTGTAAGAACCGGAGATCCATTGAGGTATATTTTTGTGCCATTAGTGACACCTGATTGAAAAGACATCACTACATTTTTCCAATTTCCATCAGCTATATTAATGCTTGTAGATCTTGTTGCACTTGCACCCCAATCATAAGCTACAAGAACACTATCATTGTAAAACAATCCATATGCAAATTGCTTGGCGATAATTCCCCTAAAACTGCCACCTGGAGAAGAAGTTTTTACCCAAGCTGAAACTGTTCCATTGATTAATCTAACGCTAGATGAATTTCCAAAATTTATATGATCATTAGTCCCGTCAAAAACAAAATACCCATAATTAGTACTACCAAACCCAACACCATTAACTAATGTTCCACCTATGCCACCAACAAGACCATTTGCAGTTAATCCAGTGCCAGAATAACTTCTTGTGTTTCCAGCATCTACACATAAGACTAATCCATTTGTTACAATTCTTGGATTATATTTTGTACCCATTATCTGCCAATTTCCTGAATTCGCATGTAACCAGAAGTGGAAGATCCATAAACTCTGATATTGTCATCAGCACTTCCCCATTTTGCTTGCACAGTGATAGCAATGCCTGAAGTACTGGTATTTGTATATCTTCCAGAGATTGGGAATATTGTTCCTGATCTTGTACCGCCACCAACTTGACCAACCATTATCTGATTTTTTTCAACAATTGCTGTTCCACCTACTGTAATTCTTGAGAAGAAGTCGTCAGTTGTAGTACCATTACTGAAATCATAATGTGCATCAAATTCAATCCACAAATGAGATGTTGTAGATTTTGGAGTGTAAGTTATAGTAGCAACATTAGTGTATGTAGTAGAATTAATTGTTGTTGTTGCACTCATATTGAGATCAGTGTTGTTATAAACTCTTGTGTTTATAACTTCCCCAACATCCCAAGCAGTTTGAGTTACGATACCATTTCTGTCAACACTCCATAATTCAGCACCACCAGATTCATTTAATTCTTTTGTAATTCTAAATTTGGTTGTTCCAGCGCCAGAGTAATAAACATCTATACCAATATTCCTATTATTACCCCAATAAAAAGTTACAGCAGGAGTATCAACAGTACCGTTGTCTAATGAAATATCACCAAGATTTTGAGTTTTTGTGTAAGTATTAGTTCCTGAATATAATGTGCCAGTGAGATTAATATTTCCACCAACAAATAATGACTGGCCAATTGCAGCACCACCAGAAACAACAAATGCACCAGATGTATTTCCTGTACTAGCTGTTGTATTTGTAATTCTTACTGTTCCACCAATATTTGCATTTCCAGTGATACCAACTCCACCATATACTACAAGAGAGCCATCAGCATTTGCGTTTGAAGCACCAGTAGAAGATATAGTGCCATTACCTATTCTTGTAAATCCACCAAACTCATTTATAGATACAGTTTGACCAGCAGAGGCATTTATTATTGGCAGACCTGAAATATCACTTACTGAGAAGATATCACCAGTAGTAAGATTGTTATCAATAGCAAATAATTGCCCTGATGTGCCTTCCCATGACAGTGTATTATCAGATTGAACAGTTAATGTAATTGGTGCAGAACCAGCACTTCCACTAAATATTATTGAAGGGTTAGAATATCCTGTTGAACCTAATGATGCTGTATTAAAACTAAGCTGACCAGATACACCTAAGCCACCTGATACTCTTAAGGCTCCTGTAGCTGAGTTTGTTGAAGCTGTTCCTGCTGTAATAGCAACACCTGACACTGATAATATTTCAGTGCTTGGATTGAATGAGAATGTGGTGTCATTTGAGATTGCAGCACCTGAAACTGTACCAGAAGCTGTAGAGAATAGCAGGAGATGAGCTATATTTGAGCTACCAGCAGCTACTGTATTTACATTTCTTCCGGTAGAAGCAAAACCTGTTACATTTCCTGTCAAAGAACCTGAAAATGTAGAAGCTGTCAATGTTCCAGTAGATGGGACATATGATAATGAGCTGTTAGAAGATAATCCTGTTCCAGTGGTAGTTGACGCAGCCCCTGTAAAAACTGGATAAACAGTTGAACCTGTACTTGTAAAAGCAACATTTACATTTGTTGCAGTTGTAGCAGTACCAGTAAGTGAACCTGTGATGACACCTGAATTAAGTATTACACTTGATATTGAAGATACTCCACCTACATACAAACTTCCACCAATACCTACACCACCAGTGACAGTTAGTGCTCCTGATGATGTTGAAGTTGAAGCAACATTAATTCCTACGGACAAATTGTTTGCTGTAAGCGTCAATCGGTTGTTATTACTAATATTGAAATAAATATTACTTGTGCTATTTAGGTTTAAGTTTGTGCCATCAGTTGCAAAAGAATAATTGCTACTACTTGGAGTCACTCCAGTAGAATAAATTGCTCCAAGACTTCCTGCTGCAGCTCTTTGCAGCGATAATCCAAACAATCCAGTATCAACAGCTAAAGAATTTGCATATACAGAACCGCCAATACCTACACCACCAGTAACAATCAAGGCCCCAGTGCTTGTATTGACTGATGCAGTAGAAGAAGTTACTGCTAAACCTGAAGTTGTTAATATTTTCGAGGATGGATTGTAAACTAATGTTCCATCAGATGAAGTAGCAGAACCAGTGACTGCACTCAAAGCTGGAGTGAAAGTAACTGCATGTGTAGCATTTGTAGTAGCTACTTGAACATCAACATTTCTTCCTGTAGAAGCAAAACCTGTAACATTTCCTGTCAAAGAACCAGTTACTACACCTGCGTTGATAGAAACACCTGAAATACCTGTAGCAGAAGCTACATATAAGCTTCCTCCAATACCAACACCACCAGTGACTAACAATGCCCCTGAAGTCGGTGATATTGATGCTGTAGATGAAGTAAATCCTACAGAACCAGTCACATGTAATTTGTATTGCGGATTACTTAAGCCAATACCAACATTTGCCATAAACTCAGCCATAGCAATTGTTCCATCAGCATTGGCACGAATTATTGGTAAACCGGAAATGTCACCAACATTAAATATCCATCCACTAGAGAGGTTATTATTGATACCAAATAATTTTCCTGAACTACCCTCAAATAAAATAGCACCATCAGATGTAGCAGTAAGAGTTATTGGAGCAACATTTGTACTTCCAATAAATGCCATAGAAGGATTAGAAGCACCTGTATATCCTAAAGCCGCTGAATTAAAAGATAATTGGCCTGAAATACCAGCTCCACCTGATACTACTAAAGCACCATTGCCAAAATATGTTGAAGCTGTAGAGCCTTGTGCATTGACAGTAGTGAATGATCCCGTAGTACCTGTAAATGTTGTTGCTGAAATTGTGCCAGTATTTGGGTTTGCAGTGATCGCAGAGCCAGAAGATAAAGCAGCACCCGCAACAGTGCTAGAAGCTGGTGTAAATGCCAAATAATGTGTGCTATTTGTAGATGCTGAAGTTACATTGACATTTCTTGAAGTAGTGCCTGATGAAGATGTTACTAAAACATTTGGATCTGCATAATATGGAGTAGCACCAGCACCAGCAGAAGCTAATACACTTCCAGCAGTTCCAGCAGTGATTCTAGCTAAAGTTGAAGTGGTATTTGCATATAAAACATCTCCAACTGTGTAAGATGTAATACCTGTACCACCATATCTTGCTGTGATTGTTGAACCAGCCCATGTACCTGTAGTAATGGTACCCAATGCTGTTAAGGATGAGTTAGTAATTCCAGTGCCAATAGAAGATGCACTTAATACTGAAGTATTTGCTATCTTATATACTAATCCAGATGCAAGATTGAAAGATTCATTTGATGACCAACCAGTACCTGTGTACCAGTTGATAAATTTATCTGTAGCACCTTTGAGAGTGATACCACCAGCTTCAGCAGTAATATCAGAGGGTGAATTTACTGAACCTAATTCAATATTCTTATCATCTACTGTCAGGGTTACAGAGTTGATAGTTGTGGTTGTGCCATTGACAGTAAGATCGCCATTTATAGTTAAACTTCCACCTATGCCTACTCCGCCCGTTACAACAAGTGCTCCAGTATTGAAAGTTGTTGAAGCTAATCCTGATGTAACAGCTAAACCAGAAACAGACAGAATATCAGTGGAAGGATTATAAACAAAACTAGTTTCTGAAGATACAGCTGCTCCTGTTACAGTAGATGTAGCAGGTGTAAATAAAATTGGGTGACTTGCATTTGTTGCAGCTAAAGTTACATTTACATTATTAGAAGTGGTTCCTGATGAAGATGCTACCATAGGAACCCAACTCATCACACCTGCAGAAGTTGACTGTAATACTGAAGAACCTGTAGCTGGAGAAGTAGCGGGAAGAGTATATGTAGTATTTCCTGATGCTGATGAAACAAAAGCTGTGTAATTTGAGCTGTTAAATAGTTGTAATCTTCCACCTAGAGATAATGAACCAGCAATACCAGCTCCTCCATATGAAACTATTGAACCAGTGGATGTAGTTGTAGAGCCTATAGAACTATTTATAAATAATGTTTCGGCACTAATACCTATTCCAGTAGGTAAAATAAAATTACGTTTAATTGCTGGCATATCTATATCCTCATAGCAGTACAGGCAATTTTATAAGTTGTTACTGCAAAAGTTGGAGTCACTAAAAATCTCATATTCCCACCACTTAAATCAGCATCAAATGTTGAACCTATGGCTCCAGTGTTGACAATTGAATACTCTGTCATATAAACATTACTTCCATCATGTACCATCAATATTTCTTGTGAATGGAAAGTTGAACCAGATGAAGCTTGAACAAATATTTTTGCTGATCTATATGCACTAGAACTTAATAATAATGCCACTTGATTTGCTGTAGTTGTTGAAGTAATTAAGCTTGTACCTATCTGATCATAAAGCTCGTTGATAACAAAAGATTGAGCATTTACAGTGCCAGCAATACCAGCTCCACCATCAACAATTAATGCTCCTGTGACTAAATTTGTCGAACCTACTGATGAAGTAATGTGGACAGTATTTGTAAGGTCAATTCCAGATCCAACTGCAATTTCTACCCATTGACTAGTATCTACATCTTGATAATATACACTTAAGCTTCCATCTTCAGAGTTAAACCAAAGATCAGCATTCTTGGCTGTAACTGGACTTGTTGTAGATACTGTAACTTCAGTTACTGTAGTCCATCCCAAACCTGCAGGAAGAGTAGAATTAGCTCCTAAAACATAACCATTTGTACCAGCAGATAATTTTACAAATGTATTTCCAGCACCAACTAAAAGATCACCCTTAGTATAATTTGTATATCCTGTGCCACCATAAAGACCAGTGATTGTTGAACCAGCCCATGACCCTGAGAAAATTACACCATTGCTGATTCCAACACCTGATATAAGATTTGCATAAGAAGAAGAACTAAATAAACTTCCTCCTATGCCTACTCCACCTGATACTACTAGTGCTCCTGAAGTAATTCCAATAGATGATGTTGTGGCTGTTATGGCAACACCTGAAGCAAACGTCTTGCTTCCTAAAAGGGTTTGAGAACCTGTAGTAATTAAACCTCTTGCAGTGGTGCTTGCGTCAGGAATATTAAATGTATGAACACTTCCTATGGAAGATATATTGAAATCTACACCACTTGTGCCTGTGACTAAGGTTTGTGCATTGGCAGTTAATAAGTTTAAAGATGCAAGACCTGTAATTGCTAATCCACTACCAGGTAATATGCTTGAAACTGGCTCTATAGTTAAGATTACACCAGGAATATCAGGTCTTGTAGGTCCAGTCAGATTTGAGAAGGCTGCAATTTGTAAATCTGCAGCTGGTGAACTATAAGCTAATTGAACATATTGGCCACTTATAAATGATTGAACCAAATTTACAGTTATAACTGTTTCATTATCTTTGCCACTTACAGTTTGTCTTGTATTCGAGGTTGGCACGTAAACGCCATCTACTACGAACCAAATGTCAACTTCTTCATCTTGGTTACTTACTGCTAAATCAAGTTGGATAGAAAATTGAACATCAAAAAGCCCGGTATCATTGATATATATACGGTTTGTTGTTCCAGTTCCTATAGTGACATTATTAGCAGCAAATGTGGTGTCAAAATTTACAAATGTTACTGTATTTGATCCAGTAACTGTCTGAGTTGATGTGCTTGCAAATGCTCCATAAGTTGGGGCTAACAAACCTTTCCATGTGACACCAGTTGCTGCTGAAGAATCAGCAGCAAGAACAGTTAAATCATTTCCAACAGGGAATTTGATTAAGGTACTTCCAGCACCAACTAAAAGATCGCCCTTGGTGTATGAAGAATATCCTGTACCTCCATAGAAGCCAGTGATAGTAGAACCTGCCCAAGAACCACTTTGCACTACACCATTGCTTATTGCTACACCAGATATAGAATTTCTGAAAGCTGAACTACTAAATAAGCTACCACCAATACCAACTCCACCAGCAACAGTCAATGCTCCTGTAGAAGAATTTACTGATGCTGTAGAAGCTGTAACTGCTAATCCAGAAACTGACATGATATCAGTAGAAGGATTGAAACTAATTGTGCTTCTTGAAGATACTGCAACTCCTGACAATGAACCACTTGTTGGAGTAAATACTAATGGGTGAGTTGCATTTGTGGAAGCAGCTACAATGTTTATATTAGAAGAAGTAACTGCAGTGCCAGCAGCTAAACCTAATTGACCAAGATAATAAGGAGTTGATCCAGCTCCAGCAGAAACTAATACAGATCCAGCAGTACCAGCTGACAGTTTACCTAATGAGCTTGAAGTGGCTGCATATAAAATATCACCAACAGTATATGATGTAAGACCAGTACCACCATATGGCACTGATATAGCTGTTCCCGACCATGCGCCAGAAGTAATATTTCCTGATGATACTGTCAAACCAAGAACTTGAGTTGAAGATAAAACAGGTGTTCCATTTATTCTGTAAACATAACCAGAAGATAAATTAGTATCACCATTTACATGAAGTTTATATGATGGATTGCTAAGACCAATACCAATATTTCCAGCAAACTCACCCATAGCCACAGTGCCATCAGCATTTGCTCTTAATAATGGAAGACCAGATATATCATTGACTGCGAAAATCCATCCAGTTGATAGATTATTATTGATAGAAAATAATTGGCCAGAAGATCCATCAAATGATAGTGAATTGTCAGCTAAAACAGATAAAGTTATCGGAGAATTTGTAGCTCCAATAAATGCCATAGAAGGTATGATTGTGGCACCAGCTGAACCAAATGTTGCTTGACTGAATGTTAGTCTGCCTGTGATAGCTGTTCCAACTGTTACATCAGATCCTACATTTAAACTTCCACCTATTCCAACACCACCAGCTACAGTTAAAGCACCAGTAGAAGATGATAAAGAGCCAGTAGTAGCAGTTACAGCCAATCCTGAAGTAGATAAAATTAAGGTAGATGGATTGAATGAAAATGCTGAATTTGATGAAACAGCTACTCCTGAACCTGTACCAACAGGACCAAAATAAAGTGGATGTGCTGAATTAGTAATAGCATTTGCAACATTTACATTACTAGCAGTAGTGGCACTTCCAGCAGTTATTGCATATCCAGATTGCAATGCATATGTAGCTGTAGTGGCTGTACCAGTAAGATCTGCTAAAATAGCAGAAGTAAATGTTTTTTGACCAGCTATTGTTTGAGCTAAAGTTGTTATTAAACCAGTAGATGCAGTTCCAGCTATAGGTATATTGAATGTATGAGTAGATCCAGATGATGATATATTAAATCCTGAACCTGAACTTCCAACTGTAAAATATTGAATACTGTCTGTTAAACCATTTAAGGTTGTCAAACCAGTAGAAGCAACTGTGAGTGTTGTCCATGCAATACCTGATGTTCTTGCAGGATCAGCTATTAAATATTGTCCACTAGATCCAATACCTAATTTAATAAATGTAGAGCCAGCACCAACTAAAATATCACCTAATGTATATGTGGTAAATCCTAAACCACCATAAGCACCAGTAATGACACCTTTTTTGCCAATATATCTATAACCAACAATTCTAAAAGGACCACTTGTTGCTACAGCTCCATAAGCTGTACTAGCATTATTGAATGTAAGAATTCCAGTTTGATAGTCAAATAACCAGTCAGATGGGTCAGTTTTAGTGATTAAGTTGCTGTTTTTGTCATATAATTTGATTTCATAACCAGCACCAGAAACAGTACCAAAAGCATCATATTTATCTGAAATCCAACCCATCAATCTTGCATCTTCAGAAGATTGAGAACCATCATTAGCTAAGGTTGTATTTCCATAACCTGATGTTGCAAACCAAGTTAAGTTCGCTGGTACAGAAGTGTCAACAACAAGAGTTTGTCCTATAGCACCTGTATAGTAAAGAACATCAGTTGTAGTACCAGGAGGAGTGCCTGGAATTATTTCAGTTTTGATGTCAGGTAAATAAAGCTCAAGTGTTGATGCACCTTTTTCTTCATTAATACCTTTACCAGTGCTAGTGGTAATTCTTTTATTCTGAAGTTTCTTAAAACTAGTATCTTGTTGTGTCCAGGACATTTTATGCGCTCGTTATACTTGTCATTGAATATGTATTATTTTTGAGTATTACCACTAACCTATATCTAGCAGAGTTGCCAGCTCCAGCAACACCAGTAGAATAAACACCAAAGGACCAGTTAAGAGTCCCTGATGATGTAGATGTCTTGGCTGAAATTGCTGCAGCTCTTGAGGAACCGTCATTAGCATTTGAGCCTTGCTGCACACCTAAATCAAACCATTTATTGTCGCCTTCTAGATATGCCAAAACATTTACACTTCCAGTACCATAAGCTGCTACATTAGAAGCTGTAAAACCACCAAATGTTAATGAGCCTGTACTTGCTGATGTTTTATAGAAATATCTCTGATACTCCTGATCGCCTGTAAATGAATGGGACCCACCATATTCTGTGTCATAATCAGCAGCTGTTGGGTATTGTAATGTTCCAGATCTTACTTGAGCATTCCCATTAGCCATATCAATTGTTGAAGTAAATGCAACACCGCTTCCAATTACTAATCTAAATGCTTCATCTTGAAATGATTCAGTTGTTGTGGTTGAAGGAGTACTGTAAGTATTAATAGATCTTACAATGGTTGCATTTGATGCAGATGTACCACCACCAGCTTTATATAAAGTTACTGTTAGATATTTATTAAATGAAGATGCATTTGCAGAGTTCAATACAACTCTTACATGATTAGACCCAGTTTTGTCTAATTCACCAGAATACAATGGGCTTGAAGTTGTTCCAGTTGCAGTAACTAGACCAGTAGCTGAAATTGCATATATCTGGGTAGTGTTGTAACAGCAACTAAATATTCCAGCAGCACCCTTGAAATAAACACTAAATCCGGTGCCTGTAGTATAGTAACCAATTCCAGATAAATATTTTATGGTTTGTGAATATGTTGATGCTGTTGCTGCCTGAGAATGAATAGGGTTAGGATTTGATTGAGTCCAAGGATCTTTCCAAACCTCATAAGTGTTTGTTTCTTGATTATTTTCTGTGTGAGCAATTGTATAGCCCTCATAACCAGGTGTTGATTGAGTATAAGTTAATATTTGAGCATTAGCTTTAGTCCAAATAGAGTTAGAAGTGGCTAATCCTGTAAGCTTAAGGTTATTATTTGTATACCCTACTGCATAGTTTGTAGTAAGATCAATTGTTCCATAACCAGCACCACTTGGGGTAGAAGAATTGTATCTCTTAAAGTAAATAGTGCCATAAGTGGAAGTAGTCAAACTACCAGCAGAAAATATACTAGATTGATTTGCTGTATTTAAGGTAATAGTAGAAGAAGATATATAATATCTTGTGATAGATGAGTTTGTGCCATATCCAGCTTGATACCACTCAGTACCTAAACCAGCAGATATTCCAACAGTGTAAAATGTAGGAACTGATCCAGCTGAAAGATTTGTTCCTGTCAAATAGCCTGGTCTTGCTGGAGCTATCAGAGACAGAAGTTCATTTACGTCATCCAATGCATTTGCAATCGTTGTTGAAGTTGTCCATGAGTTAAAAAATCCATCTGAATAAACACCATCTGTAGGTGTACCAATTGTCGAACTACCAATAGATGATGCTGTAGTCCATGCTAAACCAGAAGTTTCATTTGAGTTTGCAGTAAGTACATAACTATCTGTACCAACTGGCAATTTAATAATTGTACTACCAGCGCCAACAAGTAAATCGCCTTTTGTATATGATGAATAACCAGTACCACCATAAAGACCTGTAATTGTACTTCCTGCCCATGCACCTGAAGTAATTGTGCCGTTACTTAAAACTACACCTGATATTGAATTTGCGTATGAAGAGGATGTATATAAACTTCCTCCTATACCAACACCACCTAATACAGTAAGAGCCCCAGTAGTTGTATTCGTTGAAGCAGTTGTGTAAGCTATAGATATTCCAGTGCCAGTATTTTGGAAATTTATGGATCCGGTAATAGCTGTCCCTGTGGATGGATAATAAGGAATAGAATTCTGGGCACCATTATAAATGGTGCCAGCACCACCACCACCTGTTTGAGCAGCCCAAGTTAATCCACTTCCAGAAGCATTGATACTTAATACTTGATTGGTAGTTCCAATACCAAATCTATTCCAATTGCTACCATCAAAATAAATTAAATCTCCAGCAGTTTGACCACCTATGAATAATTTATTTATTCCAAATGTTTGACCAGCTGCAGCAAAATTTACAGTATTGTTAAAAGTGTGATTACCAGTCCATGTAAAATCGTATGCTAGATTTACACTAATTGTGCCTGAATCTGTAATTGGACTGGTAGCTGTTGTAAGTCCTACACCAACAGATATACTTGTGATACCTGAGCCAACAGCAGTCCATGCTGAACCATTGTAAACATTGAGTTTATTTGTGTCTGTGTTATAAAAAACTTGACCAGCAGAACCAGCTAAAACCTGAGTGGCAAGGTTTGCAAATCTAAGAAATTGCGAACCCATTGATATATTTGCAGTTGGAGTATTGGTTCCATCTAATTTCAGATATCTTAAATCTGCAGTTGTAAGAGCTATACCAGCTACTGCTGTAATATCTTGCCAAGCCCAACCGTCATGATATTTGAGCTTACCATCAGCAGTATTTAAGAATAAAGCACCAGTAGTACCTGTACCAGGATTAGCTGCTCCAGCAGCAACTGCTAAACCATAGTTAGAGCCTGAAGGAGTAAATCTAATGTTTCCAGGTACAGTATCACCTGATTTTTTTATATAAAAATCTGGAGTAATTGAAAAGGCAAATTGCCCTGATGAAATACTGACTCTCAGACCCGTGCTTGGGTCTGCAGTGATTGTGATATCTCCCTTTAATGAGTTAAGACTTGTAACTGCATCAGCTCTATCAAACGAACCTACAGTTAGTCTAGGGGGGACAATATAAAAGTCAGCCATATTACTTTATTTTTATCTTTCAAATAAACCTAATTTAGATATTATTTATTACTGTGTTAAGAGCTTGAAATCTTATCTCTTCCATTATAAAAGGAAAAATACAACAAATATGTAAATAAAAAATCTATGAAGGGAAAAAGAAGCTCATTAAAAATATAGTGTTTACAAAAAACAAAATAAAATCATAATCACGATATTTTTGTACAGGGCTTTACAGTAATATATTTTCATCAGAGGGATGGCAAACCCTTTATTGAAGGTAAAAAATGAATTTAAACAGAAAGAAACCTTGAAAACAAAAAAAAGTTTTAAGTCTGTTTTCTTCGAAGAAAATTAATGGTTCAAGGAGTATAAAAATGCCAACATATCCATCAAGTTTGTATAAAAATGTGGCACCATCTTCATTGGGTTCCAATGTAACTGGTTCTATCACAATTAGTAACTTAACTAATTACCAAGAGTTAAATGACATTGTAAATGGAAACGGTGTTTCATTGGACTTCAACAGTGCTGCAAACTATCCTACAGACAGCAACATTGGTACTGAAATTATCACCAACAGAACAAGAACACTTACCGATTTTGCAACAGCTGTTTCAAACTTAACTACAGTTTTGGGCGATTACACAACTGCTATTGCAACTTGTTCTGCAGATGAGCAAAAAATTGCAGCATCCTTTACTGGTCTTTCCTACAACAATCTTCAATCCAAAATGGAAAAAATCACATTCGAACTTAACAGAATGAATGCTGACATTAACTCACTTGGTGCTGAAGGTGCTACTGCAAGTTTGAAAGAAACTGCAAACAGACACTATCCATCTTCTTTCAACAGATTCACCAACACTGCTGGCGGAATCTAATCTTTTTAGAAGATTATATACAAAAGGAGGAGAGAACTTTCTCTCCTCCTTTTTTTCTGGCTATAATGTCCAGATTGGCCCCTTTTTCAACTTCGCTTTCAAGTTATCAATTGATAAATTTTCAAGCCTTATTTGCACTAGTAAAGCCTTATTAGCATAAGACTTTTTGAGACTTGAGCCATTATATCTTTCATAAGCTCTTTTTAAAGCGCTTCTTCCAGGTAATTCACCTCTAGAGTTATATCTTTGTAGGTGATGGCTAAGCTCAATAGTTCCAATAGCAATATTCCCATCTAAAGTATATGGATTGTATTGTTTATTTGGATTGTAATATTTTGCAGATGATTTGACCAACTGCATTATTCCTATGCAAGGTTTACTTTGCATACTAAATTCACTTTCAACATAAGCAGTGGCAGCAATTGTATATGGATTGACCTTATATTTTTCGCTATACTTAAAAATAGAATCAACTATTTTACTTACATATGAAGATGAATATTTTGGTTGAACAAGTTTGATAAAAGTAGAAATTTTTTGTTTCTTATCAAGTTTGTCCTTTACGCTTTTAGACACGAATACCTTAGCGTTTTGATTAATTTCTTTAGCATGTACAACACTCATTGTAATTAATGAGCAACATACAGCAATTAATATTCTAATAATATTAATCATTTGCATATCCTTTCCGTTTCAAGCAGGGATTACTTGAAAATCGAGATAAATATACCATTGATAGATCAAGGGTAAGGTTGACGTAATATGATTCCTTTTGATGATAAATATATACTAAAGAATCGCAAGAATAGTAAGAATCCTCCTTTATGTGAATTATGTGGCCAGGGGGTCATTAACTGGACACAATGTGCATGTTGCCACAAGACTGTGTGCAAGAACTCTTGCTCTGGTATGGCCTATAGCTTTAATATTACCGAAAAACCATGGTTAAGTCAATTTGTTAATCAACCACTTTGCAATGAGTGTTTATTCGGAATGAGAACAGCCAGTATAAAAAACATAGATAAACTATTTATTGAACTTTTTAAATCATGAAACCAGAACAACTTGTTAAAATAGCCCAAGAATTATTAGCTGCTGGTTATGAAAAGGAAGCTGATGATATTATCGATATGATTCCTGAAGAAGCTGTTTCTTCAGAGTCAGAAGATCAATTTATTTTTGAAGTGCTGAATGATCTTGCAGCACATAAAATTATAGATTTAGATACAAATCTTACTGCTTTAGAAGCAAGCAAGATTGAAAATAGTTTAAGACAGTTTTTGCTCCATCCTATTATGTCTTAACCTCCCTTTAATTTTTCATAATCAGCTATACATTTTTCAGGCATAACTGATAATCTACAATCGGGACAATTTGTAGCTATATGTAAGAGCCATTCTTCCCAAGAAGATGGCTCTTCTACTTTTCTTGCGCTTCTGAATATATTTCTTTTTGCTGGAGAATACATCTCATCCTTTGCAAAAAAATTTCTTCCACACTTTTCACAATAACAACTAATTGCTGGCATTACTTAAACCAATCTAAAAATGACTTTCCTGTTATCAATTGCATCATTGATAAGAATAACACTATACCACCTAAAGTCCAACCTATTTTTTGCCAAATATTCTTGAGTTCATATTGATGCATTTTAAGCTTACTGATTTCATCTCTTATTTCATGAATGTCAGCGCCAAAACTAGATAATGTGGCAGTAAATTCTTCAGTGGTATCGTTGATAGTGTTATCTCTGGTAATTTGAGTGTTCTGAAAATTTAAAAATAAAGTTTCTAAAGCATGATAATCTTCAGATAAATCTCTGAATTCATCTTCAGATAAAACTTTGAGAGATTCTACTTTGTTCAATAACTCTTTTTGATTAGAGAGAATATTGATAAGAGCCATATTAAACTCAAGATAAGCTTCAGTTTGAGCCTTATAGACGTTCTTGAGCTGCTCAAGACCTAATTCTTCGTCCATGGAAGTTCTCCTTATAAAGCACTGAGAACTTGTTTTAATTTTTTAGAAGATTCAGTGAGTCTTTTTATTGTATCGTCTTCAACTTTGAGTGTACATAGGAAACTATTTGTACCGTGGTTGATATCTTTTTTTTCTAAATTGTATTTTTTGCCTTTATGAGTGATTGTTGAGCAACCTACTTTACATTTTCTGGAATGAGCGGATAAATCAAATCCTGAATCACTCATCTTGTGTGCTTGCTCATTCATCAAGATATTGCCATCATTGTCTAATAAGCATAAAGGTTCATTGAAACTATCCATAAAAGCTATAATTAACTTAGATGGGTTTTCATATTCGTTTTGTGTTTCCATATTTCACTCACTCAAAGTCAAAATATCCTTTGGTAGTATTCTTCAAAAACGTCGTAACTTTCCTTGTCTTCCATGACAATAAATATATTCTTAAGTTGGCAATCTTTCTCAGTAGTAAGGTAAGTTTTGATAGCTGACAATTGTACTCTTGCAGTATCAGCAATGTCATGAGTGCCGCAATCAGTTGGAAGCATTACAATATTTTTTACTTTAAGTGAATTAGCAACATGTAAACATTTTCTGGTAGCTAATTTTATATCTTGCTCATTTACTAGTCTACTTTCACCAGCAACTACAGCATGATATATTTGTCTTGGTTGAACTTTAGATTGTTCACCGCCATTAGAAGTAACATAAACTGAACCCATTTTGATAGGCTTTGAAATCTTATCACATTCTTCTTGAATTAATCCCCTTGACATTCTATGCAACAAAGGATCATCTATTGTAAGGATATTGTTAGCTGGGTACATCAAAACATCTGCTTTGACAAGATATGGATTGTCGCATCTATGTATTGATACTTTTGTATTTGAAATTACTTCTTCAACTACATCAGGAACTTCCTCTTGAACTTGTGTTTGTTCTACGGGTTCAGGTTCTTTCACTGAATGAAATGTGCAATTAGTTATTTCACCATTGCAGTCATTAGTGTAGTTGGATATTTCTAAGTCGAAAAGCTTAGAATTAAAATTCTTTGTAAATAAAGATTTGAGTAAACAACTTTGATTTCTATATACAGGACATGTTGGCATATAGAATTTATACAATTACTATTTTTTTGGTTTTACTATCTTTATGGGCTTGAATCCAACGGTATATTTCTTAAGTTCAGGGTCCATTAGAATTGAATTATATCTTTCTTGATCTAATTGATTAGCACTCATACTCATACCTTGCAATTTAGCCTTAAAAGCTTCATTCACAGTGTTCATCAATGAGCCTTGAGCAATTCCCACTCCAACTAATGAAAAGACAGTTTTAACAGCTTCTTTAACAGTGGCGATATTTACATTTTGTGAGCTAATGATCATAGACAAGTTCATTACAACTGGTCTTTTATATTTAGTGTCAAAAGTTGTTGTTCTAAAGTTTGCATCAGGCTGGACACCATTAGCCGAAAATGATCTCTTAATTGTATCTACTTGAAGCTTGACATCATTGATGCCTTGGCCTTTAGCTTGATCTTCAACCATTTTTTCAGCACAAGCAACATTATTATTTTGAATTGCCATTACACCACCAGGCATCTGTAATAATCTTGCTACTTCACTTGGTGTAAATAATTTACAAGATGTAATAGTGTCTTGACCACTTCCAGAGTACAATCCACCCTGTATATTGTCAACACTTTGACCACCTAATGCCGCAATTCCAGCAGCACCGCCAAGCAATCCTTCATTAGACATTGCAAAAGGATTAGTAGATTGAAATCTTGGACCAGTTTGAATTGCGCCAGGAGATTGAAACTGTGAAGTGACATATCTTATAACATTGTCAGCTTCTTTACTTTTACCTATTTTGTCTAAATAATTAGCAATTTTTATATAATCTTGTGGCTTCATGGTACTAGCTTATTGTCATCTATGAATTTTACTAATGGTGAGTTTTGACCTGCTACTTCTTTTACTAAATTTTCTAGTATTCGTTTTTTTTCTGCAGGTGTTTTCTTATCAAAACCTGGAGTAGAAGTAATGCTTTTTAATTTTGCTATTGTTGATTCAAGCACATTATCTTTAGGAAGAATTTCTTTTCTTGGCTCAGGAAATAAAATTGATTGATATGCTCCAGCAGCAATGCTTCCACCAGGTTTTCCTGGCAATTTTGTACCTTGAGTCGTGTAGTAATAATTAATGTCCTTGAACATTTGTTCAGGAGTAATACTTAGAGGTAAACCATTTACATCCTTAAGGAGATAATTACCATTTTCATCACGCAATTCTATTGCTATAGCAAATACTACATCTTGGAATTTTGGATCCTTGAGCATGTCTGTGAATCTTTTAGTAAATTCAACAGGATTAGGTATTACATTTTCCTTAAATCCAAGTTTTCGTAAAATTAGCTTATTTTTGTTAAATAATTTTTCAGCGTTGGCCTTAAACCAAGGCAACGAAAATATTTTTTCACCAGCAGCAATCTTAACAAATTTTGACATAAGTATCTCTTGGATTTATAAAGTATCAATCGAGTGACAAATCTATATATTCTTTATTATTGAATTGTGACACCGCAACCCTTTATGCAACTTCGTATTTTGAGGGATCATGCACACAATCTTTTGAAATCACGATATTTTTTTGATTAACGTTTTGTTTTCCAAGAAACTCAAATGCAGCAACTGAAACAGAAGCCTTAACTAACGAATTCAAGGCTCTAGCACCTGTACCTGCCTTAACTGCCTTGCTGATAATTTCTTCATAAAACTCTTCAGTAAATTCAATATTTACATTAGATTCTGCAAACAGCATTTTATTTCTTCTTACTGGAGAAGATTCTAGATTAAGAAGACAGTCAAGCAATTCTTTTCTGTCCAATGGCTTTAAGGGAACAATTGATTGTATTCTCCCAACAAGTTCGGGAGATAATCCAAATTGAATTACGCCCTCTACTAGTTCATCATGTGAAAGATTAGAATACATCTCATACAATCTCATTTTGACATCATATTCTGAATCATTTGAACCTCTGAACCCTATAGCATTTCCTGTGATTCCTTTATTTTTGCCAATAATATGCTCTAATCCATTGAAAGCTCCACCAAAAATAAATAATATCTTAGAGGTGTCAACATGATAGATTCCACCTTCACCTGTGATAGAAGCTGGTAACTTTACTTTCTTACCTTCTATCAGCTTGAGTAATGTAGACTGTGTTGAATAATTAAAACTTTCTAATCTTGTACCTGTATTATTAGATGCAAGCTTGTCAATTTCATCAATAAAAACAACTCCCTTTTGAGCTATATCTACATCACCATCTGCCTTGAGATAAAGTTCATGGATGCAGTTTTCAGAATCAGCACCTTGAAAACCAGTGGGACTAAAAGAAGTAGCATCAGTAGGAACATAAGGAACCTCTAGTTTTTTTGAAATACTATTGGCGATTAGGGTCTTTCCACTACCCGATGGTCCTAATAAGAGTATGTTGTACTTTTCAGTGGACTGATAATCATATAAATTTCTAAGATGCTCATATACTGTTAGCGATATTCTTCTCTTAGCATTATCCTGCCCAATCACCTTTTTACCTAAAAATTCATATAATTCATAAGGTGGAATGAACCCAATTCTAGAATTACCTGAAAAGAGCTTGCTTTTAGATGCTGGAGCATAATCAATAATCTTTTGTTTTAAGGATAAGACAGGTGCTTTGTCATCAGCAGACATAATCAATGAAAGGATTTTATTGTTTAATTGAAATTGGCCCATCACAGAACCAGCAGAAAAAGAAGTAAAACATTTTGAACATAGATACATACCTTTGTTGCTACTTAGATACTCTAGTTCGTCTGTTACTTGTCTTGCAGCAAGATCACCACAAAAAATACATACTGCTGGATTGTTTTTCTTACTCATAAATTATTTATACAAGCAATCTGTATGCTAAATGATAGGTGAATGGGCAACTTTTACTGAAAATTATATTACTATATAAGGGGATAATAAATGGCTATAATAGACAACAACTCACAGAATAGAGGCTACGGCAAATGGAAAATTACTACATATACTCCTGCCGTGTCAATTTGTCATATCGAAGGCACTTTAATTGTAAATAAAGATTTTCATATTGTTTACAAAGATGAAAAACTTACACAATGTTCTTTCAATGTTCCAAGTCAAAATGTTGCGTTTGTAATAAATGAAAATATTGTAAATAATTATAAGATTGAAAAATAATGTGGTATAGAACATCTGGCGTTGACAAACAAGAACCACCCTATGAATTAAAAATCATAGAGATGGATACAGTTTATGCCATAAAAAGATTTGAGTTTCTAAAAAGAAATTATAACCCATCAGAGGTTGAAATAGCTAGAAAAAAACAAAAAGTGCTAGATCACTTGAGATCTAAATATGGATCTATAGCTAACGTAAGACTTTATTCAAAAGGAGATTCTCTGCAAGAATTAATTGCAGAGAATGTCTATGAATTATTTGGTACGAAAAGTAACAAGTGATAAACCTTAGTAAAATAAGAAGAATTTATCATTGTGAACACCATTACCGAATTCAAAGCACTAATATATTCGTGTTATCAAGAAAACAAAATAGAAGAATTGATTAGCCTAAACAATTGTCTTACTGATTGTTTTGATGCGCCTTGGACAATAATCAAAAATACAGATAGTCTTCAAGAAAAGTTAGAATATCTACAATCATTTTCACAAAATGATTACAAATTTTACAATGAAAAAAGACTCAGAAGAATAAAAATTTCTGCAGTTGATATTTACCTTATGCCTAAAAATAAAAGGCTTGCTCTTATTCCATATATTGAAAACTATATAGAAGAACTCTTAGGTGACAATATCTTAGTAGTAGATAAAGTTAGATTTGATCCATACCAAGAAGACTCATTATATTATTTTATTATTGAAAATAAATCTGAGCTAAATAAAAATATTATTTCACTATACGAAGCAAGAAAAATTGACTTAATCAAACTTTTAGATTACGCAAAAATTGAAAAGAATCTATATGAATCTTATTATTTATTGTCAAAAAGAAACAAAGTAGTAGATTATTGGAAAAATATTTGGGGTAAAAACCAATCTTATTCTTCAGACAATTATGGAATTATTGAACATTTGATATTATGATTGCCTATCTTACATTTATAAGAAAACATGAGCAAGATTATCATATGATTGGAATAAAAAATCCAATCAATATCAAAGTGCTGTCAGATTATAACCTCATAAGTGGTCAACCAATTATCTGCACAATACAATCAAATAAAATAATTTCTTTATATCTCATATCTAGAACTGGAAACATATTTC
>JACCDW010441825.1_pt1 | contig 21584 bp, 15 predicted proteins | sample 7449781 | NCBI WGS metagenome assembly JACCDW01 (sample SAMN15323449, study PRJNA562643) | freshwater metagenome | isolation source: river surface water | place: USA:Blue River Watershed | collected 2017-08-18
CCAATGAACACCAAAATACACCAAAAACATTAAATAATTTAAAATGTTCTTATTGTAATAAAGTATTTAGTAATAATTTTTCATTAAACAGACATTTAGATAATAGATGTAAAATAAAAATGGAAGAAGATGATAATAAAAAAAATATATTTGAATTACTATTAGAAGAAGAAAGAAAAAGAAATGAGTTACTAATTAAAGAAAAAGAATTATTAATAAAACAAGAAAAAAAGGAAAAACAGATGCTAAATAATAAGGTAGATGAATTACAAAAACAATTATTAGAACTAACTAAAACTATCAAAGAATTATCATCAAAATCAGCTACAATCATAAATAATAATAATTATGGAAATGTCAATAATATTACTATTCCTTTAGATAAATTATCAAAATTTGGTAAAGAAGATTTAAGTATAATTAGTCAGAAAGAATTTCTTAAGATAAAAAATTATCAGGGTGTTGCTATTTTTATGGAAACAGCCAAGCTAATTTATAATAACCATTCTGTAAATAAAACTGTGTATGTAACAGATTATAGCAGAAAAAAAGCTATGATTTGGAACGGTGAGCGTTGGGTTTTAACTTGTTTAGAAGAAGTTTTAGATGTAATGAAAGAAAGAATACGAACTCTGTACAATATAAATTTGGATTTAATAGAAGACGAAAAAATCATCAGAGATTTTGAAACAAGAGTGCAGAAATATTTTGACATGTTATACGATGAGTATGATGAAGAAAAAAAAGAAGACAAAAAGTTTATTGAACGAGTAAATAGTTTACAAGAAAAATATGGTAATGATTTAATGTTATGGTTAACAAACATAAAGAAGGATGTAATTACCAATTATAACAACATAATCCAAACTGTTTATAAAGATAATGATTTAGTTAAACAAAGCAAATTGATAGAGTTAGAGCCTGATTTTGAATCAGAATCAGTAATAAAACAAAAAATCGAATCACAAAAAAAACCTAGAGGGAGACCTAGAAAGATTTAATACCTTTAAGACCATTAATCATCTTATATTTTAAATTTTACCATATTTTTGATAAAAGTATGATAGCAAAATTATTTATTTTTTTCAAGTGGACTATTAAAATTTTAGTTATCAATATTACTTTTTAAGACCTTGATTTTCAACACACACACAAATAAATTAATTAATTATATATTTTTAAAGAAAAGTAAAGAAGAAGGAAAAGAAAGGTTGTAAAAAATAGTGTAAAAAGTACAATAGCAAAAATATTAACATAAAAACATAAAATAACATAAAATAACATAAAAAAAACATAAAAAATATATAAAACTATTTAAATTTTTTCTTATTTATGTTAATAAAAAGTATAACTATGGTTAAATATACTTGTCCAACTTGTTGTAAGGAATTCAACAGAAAATCAAATTATGATTATCATATGGAATCAAAAAAGAATCCTTGTAAAGCAATTACCAAAATTAACCAAAAATTACCTAAAATAACCAAAATTAACCAAAATAATGATAATTGTGTATGTACTTATTGTGGTGTTAGTTTTGTAAATATTTACACTCTAAAAAGACATATTGATTCTAGATGCAAAGTTAAAAAAGAAGATGATGATAATAAAAAAAATATATTTGAATTATTATTAGAGCAAGAGAAAAAAGAAAAAGAACTGTTAAACAATAAAGTAGATGAATTACAAAATCAATTGCTAGAACTAACTAAAACTATCAAAGAATTATCATCAAAATCAGCCACAATCATAAATAATAATAACTATGGAAATGTTAATAATATAACTATTCCTTTAGAAAAATTATCTAAATTTGGTAAAGAAGATTTAACTAAAATAAGTCAAAAAGAATTTCTCAAAATAAAGAATTATCAAGGTGTAGCGATTTTTCTCGAAACTGCAAAATTAATTTACAACAATCATTCAATGAACAAAACAGTTTATGTTACTGATTATAGTAGAAAGAAAGCGATGATATGGTAGCCAAAACAAAGTTTTGCAACCTTGCCACGAAGTGGACTAGGAATGGGAAAGATGGGTATTAACTTGTTTAGAAGAAGTTTTAGATGTAATGAAAGAGAGAATTAGAACTTTATACAATATTAATTTGGATTTAATAGAAGACGAAAAAATAATAAAAGATTTTAACAATCGCGTTCAAAAATATTTTGATATGTTATATGATGAATATGATGAGGAAAGAAAGGATGATAAAAAGTTTATTTCTAGAGTTAATAGTCTTCAAGAAAAATATGGTAATGATTTAATGTTATGGTTAACAAACATAAAGAAAGATGTAATTACTAATTATAATAACATAATCCAAACTGTTTATAAAGATAATGATTTTGTTAAACAAAGCAAATTGATTGAGTTAGAGACTGAACCAGAGCCTCAAATACCAAAAAAAACTAGAGGCAGACCAAAGAAGTAACTATTTTTTTACAATAAAATCATATATTTTATCAAATTCATTAGAATGAAATTCTATTTTTTTAAAATTTTTAACACATATTTCATTCATAATTTTAGTTTTATCAATGTTTTTTTCAGGACACTTAATGTTATAAAACACTTCATTTTTTTCATTTTTATAGAATCGCAACATAACATTATCTTCAAATTCATATGTTAAATTAGTTGGGGTACTTGTGAAGAAATGTAAATTTTTGTATTGGAAATCTCCCAAATGTATTTTTTGTGTAGACATTGGATTATCTTGATTTTTATTTCCGTTTACCCCAATATAAATTTGTTCTTCTCCATCAATAACTCTATCAAATAGTAGTCTTTCAGAACTAATTTTGTTTCCCATTTTAATATATAAGATTTAAATTACTTATAAAAATCAATTTTTAATTTAGTATACATTTGAAATTTGGTCCACAACAAATTTCTTTTATTAAATTGGCTTCACATTCTACCATATCTACAGCCCCTTCTCTAGGAGCTAATATCTCATTAATTGTATCAATATGAATTGTATTCTGATTGTAATTTCTTTTTGATTTGGACATTGCAGCAGAACAGAAATATGCAATTCCTGTATACCACTCTTCTGCCTTTTCTTGAGTAAAAGACATTTTTATCATAATATATCTTATAATGGTGTCTCTTTTTATGTATCCAATAATAGAAGAATCAGTGACCCATACAAAAGATATTTTTTCTGAACAGTAATCTTTGAATCCAGGTCCACTTAACAAATAATTATAACCATAAGATTTTTTCATATCTTCTAAAGAATTCCAATACATGAATTCGAATTTTTCTGGAATATAAATTTCTCCTATACTTTCCTCAGAATTTGATTTTGAGTCACTCATTTTTACCAATATTATTATATATAATTATAATAATTCTTTGTTATCAATTTTTTTTATTAAATTTTCTGTATATACTTGGTGTATTATGTCCAATTGACAATTTGTGTATTTTATTATTTTCTTTGATTTGTGAAATACAACATTCTAATAACATTATAACTTTGTCAACATTATGTTCTCTACAAGTAAGAAGATGAGTCATCTTATTTACAAAATCAATAAAAATAGCTTCCTCAGAATTAATATGGTCTTCATAATTTCCAAATGTTTTTTCTAATGATAATCTAATAAAAATCACAAGCTCATAATCTAAATCTCTTATAATTTTATAAAGCTGTTCAGCAATAATCTTTTTTGGTGTGATATCAAATGGATTCAAATGATGAAATCTTGTTAAGCAATCATGTATAATTTCAAGTTGTGGTAAATGTCTATGGAAACAGTTAAATGGATTAACATAATATCTATAAAACACGTGCTCAATAATACAAATTTGCTCCATTGTAATCAGGTGTCCACCGTAATATAAGTTTAATTTATCTTTTTTAGCAGCGATTCTATCTGTTACCAGATATTTATAGGTATTATAATAATCCATTATTAAAGATGTAATTATTAAATATTAATTAATCAATGAATAAATCAATTTTTACCATAATTTATTCACCAGAAAATAATACTTTGTACACAATAAATAATAAAATATATGTATAAAAAACTATAGCAAAGAAGCAATAAAGCCAAGATAAAGATTTACATAACATAACAATTTTAGTAGGTAACTCTCTAATAAATTTTTTACAATTATAATCTTTTTTATAAGATTCTGTTTTTAATTCCTTATTGTTATCATTGAGTTTATCAGTTTTATCTTTGTCAAAAGCTCCTTGTTCTAATAATAAAATATCTGTGTCTTCTGTCATAACTATAATTAACTATATAATAATTGTATATAAAAAACAAGTGGAATTTGAAATTGTTAAAATTTTTAATCTTCAAAGATTGTTAATAATTCCTGATTACTTAATATTGTTTCACTTTTAGAGAATTCAATTAGTTTACAAGCGGCTTCAATATCTACATCTCTAACTTGATATTGATTTATAACTAAATGTTCAGAAAAATCGTTGTCATCACTTATGTCAACTTCCTCATCTTCATTTTCATCATCATTTTTATCTTCAATTCTCATTTTTTTGAAAATAGGTTCATTTTTTAGGTTGGTAACTGACCCATCATTATAAATCCAAACCATATTTTTTGTTGAACCATATTTTCTTTTTTTACTATTAGTATTATATCTTTTTTTATATACAGGACTAGAATAAATATATTTTTTATAAGGGACACTTCTTCCAGTTTTTCTTGGTTTTTTAACATGTCCAATTATTTCTCTAACAATTTTTTCTCTGATAATAGTTTGACGTGTAGGGTCTCCCCCAGTCTTGTAAAAAGAATTGATTCCTTCAATCATTTTGGTACTAATACTAAAAATTAGTCCAAAATTACTTTCTGTATTTATAAAATTTTTGCAAATCCAAGTAGCATTTGCTATATGAAAAAGTTTCTTCACAGTATCAGAATTGATTCCAGGCTCTAAAGTAATTTCATCAATTTCTTTTTGGTAAATATCAATTGGAATAAGATTAGTTCTCGCATAATTAATATTAGAATTAAATCCAACATTAACATAAGATTCTAAAATAGAATTATTTTTTTTTGCTAAAGCGATAACTTTTGGTAAAATAATATTTATTTTATCAAAAAAACAATCATTAAAAGAATGATATTTTTCAATGTATTCTGAATATTTCGTAAATATCGAATTGTCGTCAGAGTCAAGAATAAAATCAAAAGGGTCATATGGATTTTTAACTTCTGTTTCTAAAACAGCATTTATAAAATCAGAGTCATCTTTGTATTTATTATAAAATTGTTTGATACTTGAATATAATGGTTTTATAAAATTGGACTTTGATATTATTAAAAAGAATATCGTTAACATTATAGCTCTGTCATTAATGAAATTACCTTTTTTGATAATTGTCCATGTTTCCCCAAATTCCTCCTCTAGAAATTCAATTATTGAATTGTTAACTCTTTCCATTTTTATTAGTTTACACTAAATAATGTATTAAATAAAATTTATCTTTTCCAAATATAAAAAAATCAACTTTTTATAAAAATTGAAAATTTATATATAAAAAAGGCATTCAATATAGTACTAAGTATATAAGTGTAAAACTAATAAAAATGGACCCATTTTTTCAAGAAGGCGAAAAAGACCAATTAAATAGAAGAAAAAAGCTTACATTGAATCCAGAGATTCAGAAATTATATAGTTCTATGTTAGCAAGTGAACTAGCAAAAAAATCAAGCTCAGGCGTTAATACTCCCCAACCGATAACTATTAATTCTCCTTTAGGCAGTTTCTTAGGAGCAAGTAAGGTAGGATTTGGATTATCAGGTTCATCAAGTTCATCAGGTTCATCAGGGTTAAACCCTGTTTTACCAGTTGAGTCAACTGGACCAAAAGACAAATCAGTTCAAGCCATGACTTTACATCCTCAAATGATACCAGGACTCCAAAGTTTACTAAGTCAATCGAGTTTGACAGGGTTTACTGGTTTACCACCATTGATGGGTTTAACGAGCTTTACAGGGTTATCTGGATTGTCAGGTTCATCAGGTTCATCAGGTTCACCTGAAGGAAAAAGAACTGAATCAGAAGAACCTAATACCAAATCATACATTAATGAAAAATGGTTAGTAAAGTTTTCTGAACTAGAGTCTGATGAAAAGGAATCTCTGTATCAGGAAATTATAAACTTTCCGATTGAAAAGCCCGAAGAAGAGAAGGATTTAATATTTAAAGCAATGTCTGTTTTAACAATTCAAGAAATATTTAAGGTTTCTGGGTCAAAAAGACCCCAAGGACTCCCTTATAAATCCGGAGCTTTAAATAGACTTGAGAGACGACTTAATTTTATTATCCATAATTTGAGAACTTATGGTAATACCGAAAAGATTAAGAGTGAGTTATTAGAATTGTCAGAATCTCAAGAATCCCTAGAATTCTCAGAATCCAAAAGATCTAAAGAATCTTCAGAATCTGAAGGATATCCAACTCCAGCCTATAAGAAAAGAAAGACAGAGGCTGAAAAGCTAATAGAAAATAGCAAATCGTTAGGACCGGCTAAAAAACTAATTAGAACTGAATTACCAGTAAATTATGAGGAAGCTGATGAGTCAAGTAGTCAAAAAGGAGTCGAACAAGATGGACAAGATGAACAGGATGGACAAGATGGACAAGACGAGCAAGACGAACAAGATGAACCAAAAAAAACAGTAAAATCTGTTAAGTCATCATCTGGAGTAGCTAAGTCAGGTAAATTAGTTGCATCTGTAGTTTCATCCTCAACTCCAGCTGTATCAAATTCTTCTGGTCCTGATGATTTTGAATTGGTAGGATATAAAATTCCGAGTATGACCCCAGGAGAACCCCCAATTATATTGTTTTCTAGAACAAAATTGGATTTGAGTAAAATTAAAGGATATATGAAAGGAGTGTAAAAATTAATTCATAATTGTATCAACACATTCACCTTTTTCTAAAGTACCAAGATAATCTCTGCATCTATTATTACCATCATTACATAATTCATAAATTCCAGCTCTTTCATAACATTTTGTATCTTTTATTTCTTGAGAACATATAGTTGAAGATATGCGTTGACCACATAATATTTTAGAAGGTAGTTTATTTATCTGTAAACATTCAGAATCAAAATTTTCAACATACCAAAAATTTTTTATAATAAGTAAAATTACAATAAGAAATATAATTGTGTATAATTTATCAAAATTATTCATGTATATAATAAAAATGATAAAAAAATTTAAGTAGAATGATATTCATTTATTTGTGAAAGTTCATTTTCATTATCGTTTTCATCTAATTTTTCTTCATAACTTTTATAAGGTTCAGTACGTTCACAAGGTTCATAACGTTCATAATTATCATTATAAACATTTTCTTTGAAAACATATCCAAATAACATACCAACGACAGCAGCCATTGCACAAAGAGAACCGGTTACAATAGGAGAAAATTTATAATTAAAAATAGTTTTATCGTTTTGATAGATATCTTTAGTATTTACTAGATATGGGTTAGGAGAGTCAACACATTCACCAACTAGAGTTAACCATAAACCTAATCCATCTTTACTATCACAATATTGCTTAGCACAATCTTTCGCAGTTAAACCCAATTCATTGTCAGCAATAGGTTCGTTAGCACCAGAAGAGATAGCAGATGAATAACTAAATAACAGAGTAATTAAAAAGAAAACAAACTTGATATTGTAAAATTTCATACTGTAAACTTATATGTATATAATTAGGATAATTTTAATAGTATAAAAAAATCAAATTTTATATAAAAATTGATTAAAATATACTATAAGAAATGTAATTAATTATATAATAAAAAAAGTATATTGAAATGGAATTATTTGAGACCAATATAATAGATATATTGGAGTATTACGAAGTAGATATTAGAGTATTATTACATATGTTATATGACTACAAATGTGGGATAACTGGTAGTATAATTAATTATTGTTTCCATCCATGGGAAGAGTTTAGCAGTGATTTAGATATATGGATACCCTATTCAGCAGAAATAGAGTTACAAAGGGTAAACATAAGAAGTATATTAAGTAATTATGGTTATGAATTAACAAGAACAGATATATCAAGTGAGAGCGACCCAAGTCAATTTTCCAAGTTAATAAATATTGTTGAACACTATAATTTGATAAAAGATGGAACAACAAAAACAATTGATATTGTATATTTAAGAAAAAATGATATAGAAGAAGTATTATCTTACACAGATATAAAAATGTGTATGAATTACGCCAAAGTAGATTTGGTTGATGGAATATTAAAATTAAAATTAGAATCTTGTGACCCAAAATGTTTATCGGATTTGATAAAAGGTTACATATCAGTAAATATTAATTTTGAACATTTGAATCCATATGAAGCAAACAGAAAGAAAATGAGATTTTTTAAGTATCTGTCTAGAGGATACCTTTGTAATCCAGTAATTCAAAGTGCTTATCATGAATTGTTAGAACATTTTATTCATCAATATAATTATATACATAATTATATGGTTAGACAAATTAATGGATACGGATTATCATTCCGAGTAATCAATTTGATTAAAGAAATTAAAACTCTTTATGAAACTCTTGATTATGTATTTGAGGGAGTACAACTAGACAGCTTGGAAAGAATTGTTGCAAGTATAGATGAAACCAATGTATCAATTGTAAGTTCTGAATCAGCAAGTTCTGAATCAGCAAGTTCTGAATCAGCAAGTGCGGTAAGTTCAAGTGTGGTAAGTTTAAGTGTATCAAGTCCAAGTGGAGCAAGTTCTAGTATTGTTTCAACACAATTAGTTAAAAAAAAATCCAAGAAAAACCAGAAAAAAAATTAGTTATGAAAATGATAATTTTGTATAATTCTAAGATAAAAATTGAAAATTTTTTGTATAATATAACAATAATAAAAAATGGAAACATTAACAATATCACAATTGATAGACGATGATATAATTTTACATTTTTCAAGTCTAACAAATTTTATGGATTATTATAATTATTCAGGAATACCTGAGTGGTTACATTCAGATAATTTTTCTCCATATTCAAGTTTTATTCAGTATAATTCAGAAACAGAATTATCTCAAGAAATTTTACAATATATAGAAAAATCAGGTTCAAAAAAACTAATATTATCAGCATATAATCATGAGATAAAAGAGTTGCCTAAAAATATAGAATATTTATATTTTTACCATCATACAAAAAGCCTATCTTATATATCAAATCAAATAACACATATAACAATATTAAGAACATACAATTTACCAATAGAAGTATTACCAGAAAAATTAGTATATTTGGAACTAGGAGAAAATTTTAATCAGGAATTAAACAATTTACCAAGTGGATTAAAGATTTTGAAATTAGGAAGTAGTTTTTCCAAAAGTTTGGATTGTTTACCATCTGGACTAGAAGAATTATATATAGATGGTGTATTTGATTTACCAATAGACAATTTACCAGTAAATTTGAGGGTATTATATTTAGAAGGAGATTTCAATAAACAGGTGGAATTTCTTCCTAACAAATTAAAAATACTAAAATTTGGTAATTCGTTTAATCAGTTATTAGAAAATCTACCAGAGTCTCTAATATACATATATTTAGGAAAATGTTACAATAAGAAAATAACCAAATTACCAGGTAAACTAGAGGTATTAGAAATAGATCCATTTTCGTGTATGAATATAAAACAAGATTATGATTTTACTAAGAATATAAAAATGCTTAATCTACTATTACCAAAAAAAATAATAACAAACAATATTATAAGTAAAAAAAAAGTAAAAAATAATATTAATTCAAAAATAAATATTATTTTTAATGATGGAAAATATCCTTATGATGCATAAAATTTATAATTAGATTTGATTCCATAACTCAATCATTTTTTTAGCATAGACACATTCATTTCCAGTCCATCCGTACATTAATACACATCTATCTAATACTTCAGGAATCAACATATTGTCATAACCAGCAGTCATAACACTAAAACAGTTTAATTTAGGATTAACTTTTTCTCTATGAGCTTTTAATAGTTTTGTTAAATCAAAGTAAGTTCCATGACAAGCATATTGAGAATATGTTGAACCATATCCATAAAGTCCAGAACCAGCTTGTTGGTCTGAGTAAATAAAGAGATTTGATATATTTAAATTGAATTGAGAATTGGTAAAACCTCTTTCAAACCATAGGTATAGTCCATGTTCTGTACCACCACCTATTCCTTCACCAATTTTATTAATTATATCTAATTGTTCTAAAATACCTTTGGATTTATCTACCTTATACATTTCTAGACGGTCACCGAATATCCCTACCCATCCATCTCCTTCTGCAGACATTGCAGTAATCAAACCTGATAAATTACCTATTGTAGCAACAGTTTGGGTTCCATATTCAGAAGTAAATGCTCCCCATGCAGAACCTGAATTATCACATAGACTTACTACATTACCTGTTAAACTGGGAAAGTTTTCAATTGCTTTTCTCATACATTTTTCTAATCCTAATAATATTGTTTGGATATTTTGTTCAATAACTTGATTTTCTTGATTTTCTTGATTTTCTTGATTTTCTTGATTTTCTTGATTTTCTTGGTTTTCTTTATTTTCTTGATTTTCTTGATTATTAAATTGTTTTTGTTGTTTTTTATATTCAGCCCATTTCCATCCTTCAGCACCTTTTCTAGGCTTTTTCAAATATCTTACTTTCTTGGTTTTAACATAATAGTTTTCTTCTTGTGTTTCTACTGGATTAACTTGATAATTGAAATTTTTAATTTCTTGATAAGCAGAATAATATCTAAATGGGAATTGTTTACCTTTAGGTACACCTTTTTCCAACATATCCATAAGTTTTTCCATAGTTTGATTATCAACTTGATTACAAATATTTCTTAAATTTCTAAGTAAAGCCATATGTGGGAAAGAATTACCTAATATTTCAACAATTTCTTTAAATGATTTACCACTAGAACTAAGTTGTTCCCAAGTAGACATTGATTCTTCAACTATAATATCACTAGTTTTAATAAGTTCATCTAAAGAAGAATTAATCTTAGTAGGGGTATGTGAAATTCTAATTAAATCGATTATTTTACCAGTAGTTTTATATTTTGATGTTTTATATTTGTCAAGCTTAACAAGATAATCAACCCAACATCTTTTAAGAATATTTGGTAATCTGGATTTTGAACCGAATATATTAATATAATAATCTAATTGTGATTTGATATCAGTAGGTAATAAAATAACTTGAGCAGCAATATTTCTAAAATATTTAGGATTTTTTTTATTAAATTCTTGTCTTGAAGGATGAATTGCCGCTTCAACAAGTATAATTTGAGGACCTAATCTCATATTGTATTCATTTCTTAGTTCTGCAGCAAAATCAATTGTTGATTTAAAATCATGTTTAAGTGCATCTCTAAGAGTTTGGATAAATATTTCTGAAGATGTTTTATTTATGAGTTCAGGATAAACCATAAGATTTACCATATCCAATTGATTAGTACAAGTTGAAGTATTAACCTTATCTCCATTTCTGTAATATTGATTTTCACCAAAGAAACAAGAACTCCAAACTATTTTAAGTTTAGTGATAGGACTAGGTTTATGAGATAACCCGCCCATAAAATTTAATTCCTCAGTGTCTTTAAGTTGTATTTGGTCAAGATTAATTTGAATATCAGAATCATTAATTTGTTCATTATTTATTTCTTGATTATCACTTTCTTTAATATTAGAAGGAATATTAACTAGTATAGTTTTTAAGTTTTGATTAAGTTTTTGAAAACTATTACCCATAATTAAATTAAATATATTAAATTAATTTTAAATCTTTTTCCAACATATTATTTTATAAAATAATATACTGTGAATATTTTATCAAGGTTTGAAGTGTTTCCACAACGAATTTTTTAATGCTTTTAAATTGAAGTAACCATGATAACCGCTACAATATAGTAAATAACCCACCACCCATCTTGTTATTTACAATTAGTATAAATTGTCAAATCTTTAAATCATTTAATATATCTTATTTTTATAGATTATCAATATTATAATTGATATTAACATCAAAATCATCAAAAATTTTAGGTGATTCATAAATAATATTAAACTGGGATGATTCTAAATTAAAATTATCAAGAATATGTAATTGTTGTGGACAAGCTAACCAAATAATTTTGATAGACTGAGGTAATTTATTAATTTTATGAGAATAATTAGATCCAAATCCAAGAATTTGAATAGAATCAGGTAAATTATCAGTTGGAATATTATAATCGATATATAACTCAATAATATTAGGTAGATTAACAAGTTGTTTAGAATATTCAGTAACACTAAGAATTTTAAGAGACACTGGCCATTTATTTACAATAACACTTTCATGAAGATTGAGACAAAGTTTTTCAATAGAGTCAGGTAAATCATCAATTGAGTAATTATATTTATTGGGTGATTTAAAAAATTTTAATCCATTTGGAATATTACTAATTTGAAAAAAAGTATTAGTAGTAAAAAATAATACTTTAAGTTTATTAGGAAGATTATCTAATTGTTGAATATGAGGAGATGAAATTTTGAGTACTTTAAGAGAAGATGGTAAAAAATCAAGTGATTGAGAAAATAATTGATTAGTAATTTCAAGATAAAGAAGACTAGTAGGTAAATTATTAAGAGGTTGATTAAACATTCCTCCAATAAAAATTTTTTTAACAGAATCAGATAACCAATCTAAGTTTTGATTATATTCGCATAAAATTTCTATAATTTCAGGATTTTTTGAGTTTGTATTATAAATAATTTCATCATTTATAATATTTGAAGAAAGAGTGATAGAATAATCCATAATATATTTAATAATATATTATTAAACTAATGATAAAACAATTTTTTTAGTAAGATAAATTTTATTTGAAAAATTAAGGTGTTAATCCTACAGCAGTTAATTGAGCAGCAGTAAAGCCAGCAGTTATTAGATCTTGATAACTGAAATAATCTTTTAATTCAGCAGGAGTATATTTAGCAAGTTTCAAAGCAGTAGCGTCAAAAGTAGCAGTAACTAATTCAGATAAACTAAATAGAGCAGCTTTTAATTGTGCAGCAGTAAAACCACCTGTTTTTAATTGTGAAGCATCAAATAGTAAAGCTTTTAATTGTACAGCAGTAAAGGCAGCTAATCTTAATGCTTCAGCATCATAACCAGCACTAACTAATTGTTCAAGTGTAAATTTAGCAGCTTTTAATTGAGTAGCAGTAAAATTAGCAGCTTTTAATTGTGAAGCATCAAATCCAGCAGCTGCAAGTAATAGATGGGTAAATCCAACTCCAGCTAATGCTATAGCATCAAAACCCCCATCTTTAAGTTCAGTAGCAGTGAATTTAGCATCTTTTAATTGTTGTAATGAAAAATATGTTTTTAATTGTAAAGGTAAATAACCTCCAATTTTTAATAAAGGTAAAGTATAACTATCTTTAATATAGTATAAAGCATATCCAGCATCTTTAAGTTCTTTGACAGTATATTTAGCAGCAGCTAAAGCAGGAACATCAAAATCAGTAACACTTAAATCAATAGCAGTAAATTTAGCAGCTTTTAATTGTGCGGCAGTAAAACCACCATCTTTTAATTGTTGGAAACCAAATCCAATAGCATATAATTGGATAGCATTAAAAGCAGCTAATCTTAATTGTTCAGCAGTATACCCAATATCATATAATTGTTGTAATGTAAATGATTTTTTAATTTCTAATAAAGATAAATTATTATCTTTAAAATTTTGTAATGTATAACCACCAGTAATTAAAAGAGGAACAGTGAAACCAGCAAGTCTCATATCACCAGCATTAATATTTTCAGCAAGTAAATCAGCGGCAGTATAACCAGCAGCTTTTAATAATGTAACAGAATAACCACCAGCTAATAATTGGTTTAATGTGAATCCAATACCTTTTAATACTTTAGCAAGATATCCAGATAATCTAAGTTCTTCAGCACTAAAGCCAGCATCTTTAAGATTAAGTGGAGTGTATTTTAATGTTTTTAATGTAGTCAAGTCATATTTGGTGCTATTAACATTTCTCAAGTCTAAGGCTGAGAAAGTAGCAAGTTTTAATTGAGCTCCAGTAAAACCTGCAGCATCCATTTGTGCAGCAGTATAACCACCAGTTTTAATTTGTAATAATGGATAACCTCCTTGGAATACTAAAAGAGGATTAATATTGTTGTTCCAAAGATCAGGCACAGAAATAGTACCAGATTTTAAGTCTTTCATAGAATATCCACAGTTAATTATATCAGCAACAGGATATAAAGCTTTTTTAAGATCAATAGCTTTGAAACCTGCATTTTTAGCATCTGCTGCGGAGAAATTGTTTTGTAAGAAATCAACAGCAGTAAATCCAGCAGTTTTAATATTAGGTAATGTGTATTTATTACTATCGTATATTTGTCTAGCAGTATAACCAGCAGATTTCATTTGAGCAGCACTATAACCAGCTGTAGAAAGTTGTTCAACACTGTATCCAGCACTTAATATAGAAGTAGCACTGAATTTTGCAGATTTCAAATTATCAATTGAATATCCTCCAATTCTTAGTTGAGAAGGTGTATAAGCTAATTTAACAATATCAGTAAATGAATATCCAGCATCTATCATATCAACAACAACATATCCACCATTTTTTAATTCTGTTCCATTAAAATTATATGTATTTTTAAGAGTATTAGCAGTAAAGGTAGCAGCTCTTAATTGAGAAGCTGTATAACCAGCTCCAACAATAGAAGCATCTGGATAAACATTTTTTAATTCAAGAGCTGTAAATGTACCAGCTTTTAATTGAATAGCAGTATAATTTAAAGCTAGGAAATCATTAGATAACCATCCTCCTTCACGTAGTGAAGAAATAGAATATGTACCTTCTATTGATTGTTGTAATGAGTAACCACCAATTTTAACTTGATTAGCAGAATAATTAGCAGTTTTTAATTGTAAAGCTGAATATCCACCATCTACTCTTAAATCATAAGCTAAATAACCACCAGCAAGGATTTCATCATCAGTATAATTAAGATTTTTTAATGCGGGAATATTATATAAAGAAGTTCTCATTTCACTAGCAAGATAACCACCACTTCTTAATGTATTTTCATCAATACCATTATCAACTAATTTTTTAGCAGTATATCCACCTTGTCTTAAAATAGAAACATTATAACCAGCATTAATAATATCATTATCACTATAAATATTTTGTAAATCAGATACATAATAATTAGCAACATATAAATTATTAGCAGTATAACCACCATTATATAATTGAGAAACATTAAATTTATGACTGATTTGTCCAACATTAAAATTAGCTTCGCGATATTGACCAGCATCATAATTTAAACTTAAAATATCACTATCTAAATATTGAGCATCTCTAAGATTTTTAGCAGTATACATAGGATAAAGATTTGAAGCATTATAATTAGCTTCTTTAAGAGAAGATGCATTATAACCAATATGTAATATATCATAGTCAGGATAAAAAGCATCTCTAAGATTTTTAGCAGTATATACAGTATATAAGTCAGATACTTGGTAATTTGCTAATTTAAGATCAGAAGCATCATAACCAATATTAATAATATCGGTATCATCAAATGTACCTTCTCTTAATTGTGATGCAGAATATACAAGATGTAAATCATCAACAGTATATACTCCTTTAAGAGCTAATGCATTATAACCAGCATTAATAATATCAGATTTTAGATAATTTGCAGCTTGTAACTCAGAAGGATTAAATGAACCACGTATTTGAGAGGCGGCAAATCCAGCACCTTTTAAGTCACTAGCATCATAATTACCATATTGTTTAAGATCACTTATACTATACCCAGCATTCATAATATCGTTGTCAAGATAATTAGCAGCTTGTAAATCAGTAATATTAAATTCAGAATGAATTGTGGCAGCACTTAAATTAGCAGATTTAAAGTCAGAAGCACCATAACCACCATTATTTTTAAGAACATTTATACTATATCCTGCATTAATAATATCAGAATCTTGATAAATATTTTTTAATTGAGAAGGATTAAATGTAGCATATATTTGAGCAGCAGAATATTGAGCACTGAATAAGTCTTGTACAGAATAACCAGCAGTAATAATTTCAGAATCTTCATATCCAGCATCTTTTAAATCACTAATAGAATATTGAGTATGGAGTTGAGCAGCAGTATAATTAAGAGCTAAAATATCAATATCAGGATATATATCTTTTAAATCATTTGGTCCAAAATTATCTTGTAAATCAGTAGCAGAAAATTGAGCATCAAACAAATCTTGTACAGAATAACCAGCACTTACGATACTAGGTGTGCTATAATTAGCACCTTGTAAATCACTAATAGAATATGATGCATTGAAAAGCTCAGATGCTGTAAATCCAGCACCTAATATGTTTGAATCTGAATAAATATTTTTTAAATCTGATGGTTCAAATGCAGAAATAAGGTCACTTGCTGAGTAATTAGCATCAAATAAGTTTTGTACTGAATAACCTGCACTTACAATTTGAGAAGTCTGATATACTCCTTGTAAAGCAGAAATAGGATATGAAGCATAAATTTGGTCAGCAGAAAAACCATTAGATTGTAGTTCACCAGGAGTGATAAGTGCTGTAGCTAATTGACTAACTGGGTAACCAGCATTAATAACACCTGTTCTATCGTAACCACCATCAATTAATTTTTTAGCAGAGTATGAAGATTTAAGATCATCAATAGTATATGAACCGTAAGTTCTAAGATCATTAACAGAGATATTTGTATTTAGAGCAAATTGTTCTACAGTGTATCCAGCAGTAACAATATCACTGGTTTGGTATGTAGCATCAATTAAATCTTGAATTGAATATACAAGATAAAGTTGATTAGCTTGATAACCAGCAGTATATAATTCTGATGCATAATAACCAGCATTAATAATTTGTGAATCATCGTAACCAGCATCACTTAAATCACCAGGTTGGAAATCATTAACTAAAGATGAAGCAGGGAAACTGTAGTCAAACAAATCATTAACTGAATAACCAGCAGAAACTATAAGATTATTAGAATAACCACCAGATTGTAATTGTTGAGGATTAAATACAGTATGTAATTGAGAAGCTAAATAATTACCATCAGTTCTTAAATCGTAAACAGAAAATCCAGCACTAATAATGTCAGAATCTTGATAAATATTTTGTAAATCTGAAGGACTAAAAGCAGAATGTATTTGAGAAGCAGAATATTGAGCATCAAACAAGTTTTGTACTGAATAACCAGCTCCAATAATATCTGAATCCTGATATATATTTTGTAAATCAGAAATTAGATAATAAGGTTGTAATTGTGATGCAAGATAATTACCGTCTTTTAAATTTTGAACACTATAATGACCAGAACTGATAACAGCAAAGTCAGTATAAATATTTTTTAATTGTCCTGCGAAGTATTCTGCATTATATAAGTTAGTAACTGAATAACCACCATCTTTTAAATCTTGAACAGAGAATAAAAGAGTAGCTTTTAATACAGAAGCATCAATATTAGCACTATATAATTGTGAAGCATCGTAACCAGCACTAGCAATTTGTAAATCAGTATATATATTTTTTAAATCACTAATTAAATAATTAGCACTTTTAAGTTGTGAAGCAGAATAACCACCATCTTTTAAATCTTGAACAGAGAATAAAAGAGTAGCCTTTAATACAGAAGCATCAATATTAGCACCATATAATTGTAAAGCATTATAACCAGCATTAGCAATTTGTAAATCAGTATATATAGTTTTTAAATCACTAATTAAATAATTAGCACTTTTAAGTTGTGAAGCTGAATAACCACCATCTTTTAAATCTTGAACAGAGAATAAAAGAGTAGCTTTTAATACAGAAGCATCAAAGTTAGCACTATATAATAGTGTAGCACTATAACCAGCACTAGCAATTTGTAAATCAGTATATATAGTTTTTAAATCACTAATTAAATAATTAGCGTTTTTAAGTTGTTCAGCAGAATAACCACCGTTCTTTAAATCTTGAACAGAGAATAAAAGAGTAGCTTTTAATACTGAAGCACTAATGTTAGCACTATATAATTGTGTAGCGCTATAACCAGCAGTTGCTATTATAGAATCTGAATAAGCTCCTACTAAATCTGAAGCATCATAACCACCATTGTATAAATCTGAAGCAGAAAAATTAGAAGATAAAGCTGCAGCACTATAACCAAGTGATCTTAAATCAGAAACAGTATAACCAGCTGCTATTAAATCAGCAAGAGAAGTAGTAATAACACTTCTACTAGAAATTGAACTAGCATTAGTTATAGGACTACCAGAAACATTATAATTTACAGGATATGATTGGTCGGAAGCATAATCAGGAATACCATTCCAATCACCAGCCATAACGAGTGAACCATCATTATATAAAACACCAGTACGTAAATTATATTGTTCAACCATTTTAACATTAGAAGCATCTAAATCAGTAGTAGCATTAGATTTCATTTTAGTAAGATAAGATTTGTCAGTAACACTTCCATTACCTAAGTTACCTTTAGCATTTCTACCACAAGCATAAACACCAGCAGGAGTAGCATTTGGATTACTTGGAACACTTTTAACTAAAACAGCAGAACTTTGTGTACCAGCAGCAAATCCCATAATATTTGTACCAAGATTTGTAGTAGAATCAATTTTCATTTGTTTAGGTAAACTACTAGTAGTAGTTCCATTACCTAATTGACCATAGGTATTAACACCACCAGCATATAAAATACCACCAGATAATATTAATTCATGGTCACTACCACAAGCAATATCAATTGCTCCAGTAATAAAAGTACCATCGTGCTTTTTAACTTGAATAGGGAGTAATACATTACCAAGATTTTGCATTCTATTAGAATCACTACCACAACCCCATACAGTACCATCAGTTTTTAACATTAACAACCAGTCTTTACCAAGAGAAATCTTTTTAACATTAGACATTTGTCCAGTACCAGCAGCATCTTTAACATATGTAGCAAATACAGATGAACCTACTTGAGTGTTTTGACCAGATCTACCATATGAATTAGAACCACCAATAAGCACTTTTCCATTTGATAATAAGATAGCATAAGAATCACCAGATGCTTCAACTTGAACAGCACCAGTAACATATGTTGAAGCGTCTAATTTAATTTGAAGACCTAAGGTTGAATATGAAGATGGATCATATGAACCTTGACCTAAAAGACCGACAGCATAACCATCTCCTGATGTAGTTGTATTTGTACTTGTATTACCATTACAATAATTTGAACCCATAGCATATACTTTACCATCACTAGTTAAAGCATAATGTGTACCAGCTAATGAAGCACTTGAATGAGGTGAAATACAAACATGAGCAGCAGGTGAATCACCACAAGTAACGAATAATAATTCAGACCAAGCAATACATCTTCTAGTATTGGTACAAGTATATCCTTTTAGAGTCCAAGTATTACCATGATCAACAGTATGATAAATATTATTATTTGCTATTACTGCTTGATTATTACCAAACCATGCAGAAATTGTAGAAGAAGTTACATTGAAGCCATTAAAATAAGGAATTTGAGTAAAAACTAAGGTAGTACTATTTGTAGAAATTTTATATGCACCACCACCATGACAAGCAAGACCAAATGTACCACTACCAGTTACTTCACCAATAACTATACTGCTCCAGTTTTTAACACTTCCAATAGTAGTATCTTCGGTCCAATTTGCACCAAAGTCATTAGATGTATATAAATATCCACCATATACTCCTGCAACTTGATATCTACCATTCCAAGACATACCAAGAGCATTCCAGTTACGAGATGATTCTTTAGCAGTCCAAGATGCACCAGTATTCGATGATACATAAATATTACCATTTTGGGCAATAGCAGTAATATATCCACCATTTGAAGACATAACAATACGCATCCATTGTACTGATGCAGGATTTCTTTGAGACCAAGTTAAACCATAATCACTGGAAATATAAATATATCTTGTTAAACCATCTACTTGTATAAAAGCTTGATATTGTCCATTTCTAGACATAGTTATATCTCTAATACCATAAACAGTACTTGTTTGAGTCCAAGTAACACCATAATTGCTTGAAACCCAAGCACCAGCAACACTACCAACTACAGTCATATATTGTGAATATTGTGAAACAGCTACACTAGTCCAGTTTGCTGGAGCAAGATCAGCAGAATTAACAAATGACCAAGAATTAGCAAAATTATTATAACCAGTTGCACTATCATAACCAGCTAATACATTTGAACCACCACTAGCAATACTAGTAATATTAGTTAAATTACCACCACTACCATTTTTAAAATATACAGGGGTAGTACCACCTTTAATTAATGCTGTACCATTATTTAATAAAATAGGAGTATTAGTTTGAACAGGAGATGAACCTAAAATAAATTGATAATTATTAATATCAGAAGTAAAATATTTATTAATCATATTTGAATTATTAGATTCTAAAATCCAGTTACCACCCAATTCAGAGCTACCAGTATTATCAGTTGATGATTCAATACTAATTGATAAATCATTTTTTAATTTATTGATAACATAAATCCAATTAGGATTAGAATTAATATTACATCCCATCAAATCAAGGTTATTCATTCCATATAATGTTTTAAAATCTTGTAATAACGAGATAAATTGAGACCATGATGTTAATTCAGGGTCATTAATTTCAACATCGACTAATACAGAATTACCAAAAGAATTAACTAATTGATATGTAGAATTATCAATATTTTCTTGAAATATACCAATATTTGAATAACTAGTAATTTCTAAATTTGAAATTTTTTGTTTAATAGATTCTAAAGTATCATTTTGGTAATCCATAATAATATACTTAGTTGTAGAAGTTTGAATACTGTTGATAACAGTATTAATATCATTAATTCTATTGTCAATTAACAATAGATTATTATAAATTATTTCACTCATTATTATTAATATTAATTATAATAAATTTTTGTATAGGGTTGGATATTCACCCCGTATATTAAATATGCATTACAAATATTAAAATATATATATAAAATATATGGTAAATAATAACAATAATAATATAAATTTAGTAATAAAGAAAATATCTAAAATTTATGATAATTTGACTGATATAAAAAACATATTAGTTGAAGACTATACTAATCTTTATTCGATAGATACAATCAATCAGTTATTATCTGAAATATATGATTTAATAATTTTTATTTATAAAGATATTTTTCTATTGAATACTTCAAAATCACTTATTGATTATCTTCAAAATATTAGAATAAATGTAAACAAAATAAATTATATAATAAGATATATTTTAATATATCAATATCAAAGACAAGCTACTCAGACTGAAGATATAAATTATAATATCTTTGATGAGCAATTTTTATTATCAAAAGAATTTTACAATTATGTATCTAATGATTCTAGCGAGCTCCA
>JACCDW010075432.1_pt1 | contig 21572 bp, 19 predicted proteins | sample 7449781 | NCBI WGS metagenome assembly JACCDW01 (sample SAMN15323449, study PRJNA562643) | freshwater metagenome | isolation source: river surface water | place: USA:Blue River Watershed | collected 2017-08-18
GCGAAACCATTGACTTGGTGGTGCTCGATTTGATGCTGCCCGGCGAGGACGGCTTGAGCATTTGCCGGCGACTGCGCAGCACCGGCATCAAAACACCCATCATCATGTTGACCGCCAAGATGGAAGATGTTGACCGCATCACCGGATTGGAGATTGGCGCCGATGACTACCTGGGCAAGCCCTTCAACCCCCGAGAGTTGTTGGCCCGCATTCACGCCGTGTTGCGCCGTCGGCCAGTGGTTGAAATGCCGGGTGCGCCCTCTCTTGGCGACAGCGAGAGCATGGTGTTTGGTGACTTCAAGCTGGACTTTGGCACGCGCTCATTGAGCAAAAATGGCCAAGACATGCCACTGACCAGCGGCGAATTTGCCATGCTCAAAGCCCTGGCCCGTCACCCCAAACTGCCCATGACCCGCGAAAAATTGGCGCAACTGGCGCGCGGACGCGACTTCGAGCCTTTTGACCGCAGCCTGGATGTGCAAATTTCTCGGCTGCGCAAAATGATCGAGGTCGATCCCGCTTCGCCCAAAATCATTCAAACGGTGTGGGGCGTGGGCTACGTGTTTGTGCCCGACGGCAAGCCGTGAAGTCGCCCGACGCATTGCGCCCCAGCGCAACCCCCGCCCAAAAACCGCAACGCCGGCTTCAATTGAGCCTGTTCTGGCGGACTTTCTTTTTGCTGGGCTTGCTGATTCTTTGCAGCAGCTTGGCTTGGTTGCAGGTTTTTCGCACACAAGAAATCGAGCCGCGCATTTTGCGCAATGCCCACCAAATTGCCACCGTGGTCAATTTGACAAAAACCGCGCTTGTTCACACCGACGCCATTGCCCGCGTGGCCTTGCTCACCATGCTGGCCGACGAAGAAGACCTGAGCATCCGCACGCGCGAGCCTGGTGACCGCTTTGTACCGTTCGCCAGTTCAGGGCTTGAACACCAACTGGCCGAAGAAATGGTCAAGCGCCTTGGCCCGGGCACGGTGATTGCCTCCCGCGTCAACGAGGACGATGGCTTGTGGGTGGGCTTCAACATTGAACGCGACAGTTATTGGCTGCAAATGGACCCCGAGCGCCTGCAGCCTTTGGGCGGCTCGACATGGCTCACCTGGCTGGCCGTTGCACTGGTCTTGTCGTTGCTGGGCGCGGCCATGATGGCGGGTTTGATCAACCGTCCGCTGAAGCGGTTGTCGGTGGCCACCAGCCAATTGCGCGAGGGCCAATACAAAACCACCAGCTTGGACGAAAACGCCTCGACCAGCGAGATTCGCGAAGTCAACATCGGCTTCAACCGCATGGCCGAGAGGTTGGCCAAAATTGAACAAGAACGTGCCTTGATGCTGGCCGGCATTTCACACGACCTGCGCACGCCCTTGGCCCGTTTGCGCCTTGAGACTGAGCTGAGCGTGGCCGACCTTGAAACCCGCGACTTGATGGCCTCGGACATTGCGCAACTCGACGCCATCATTGACAAATTCTTAGATTACGCGCGACCCGAGCCAACAGACATGGGTGCTGTCGTGTTGTCTGGTGCGATCAGCCGCAGCATCGGTCCTTGGCGCCATCAAGCGCAAATGCAGATCGAGGTTGAGGTTGCCGAAGACTTGCAAATCAAAGCAGAGCCGGTGGAGTTGGTGCGCGTTTTGTCTAACCTGCTCGAGAATGCCAAGCGGTATGGGTCAAGCCCAAGCGATGGGATCACCCGCGTCACCATTCGAGCAGAGCAACACGACGGCTGGGTCCTGCTACAGGTGCGCGACCAAGGGCCGGGCGTTTCTGAAGAGACTCTGAAAAACCTGACCCAACCGTTCTTCAGGGGCGACGCGGCTCGAACCTCGGCCACCGGCTCGGGTTTGGGGTTGACGATTGTGGAGCGCTCAGTTCAGCGCATGGGCGGCACGTTTTCGCTGGCCAACAACCCGGGCGGCGGTTTGCTGGCCCAAATGAAATTCAGGCTGGCCTGAAGACCTTGATCCAGCTTGAATTCAGGCTGGTCATCCAAGTTACAGTTTTTGCTTTCAGGCCTTTTTGAGCAAGGCCACCGCGCGCGCTTCCATGCTTTGGCCCAGCCCCACCGGGCCGAGTTTTTCTGCGGTTTTGGCTTTCACATTCACCTGTTCAACGCTCACGCCCAAGGCCTTGGCCACAGAGGCATTGATGGCCGCCATGTACGGGGCCAATTTGGGCGCTTGCGCAACGATGGTGCTGTCGACATTCATCAACTCCCAGCCTTTGGCGCGCACGCGTTGCATGGCCTCAGCCAGCAACACCGCCGAATTGGCACCTTTGAACTGCGCATCGGTATCTGGAAAGTGTCGCCCAATGTCGCCCAAGCCTGCAGCACCCAACACCGCATCGGTGATGGCGTGCAGCAACACGTCGGCATCAGAGTGCCCCAGCAAGCCCATGCTGTGGGGGATCTCGACCCCGCCCAAAACCAGTTTGCGGTTTGGCGCCAAGGCGTGGACGTCCCAACCCTCACCAATTCGAATGTTCATGCTTGACCTTTCAGGACAGCTTCGGCAAACGCAAAATCAGCCGGGTAAGTGACTTTCAAATTTTGTGCCGAGCCGGGCACCAATCGCGGCGCTAAACCCTGGCGCTCCATCGCACTGGACTCGTCGGTGATGCCCTCAAAGCCCAAATGAGCCACGCTCGCTAGCGCAGCATGCAGCGCGCCCAGACGGAACATTTGCGGCGTTTGGGCCAACCACTTGTCTTCGCGGGGCACAGTTTGGGAGACACGCGTGCCCTGCCCGTCTTGTTTTTGCAGCTTCAAGGTGTCGGGCAAAGGCAATGCCAAAAGCCCACCCACGGGGTCATGGCGGCAGGCCTCGATGAGTTGCGTCACGGCCTCGGGGGTGATGAGACAGCGGGCAGCGTCGTGCACCAAAACCCAATCGTGGTCGGGCACGCCCGCTTGACGCATGGCCGACAAACCATGAAAGACACTTTCGGCCCGACTCGCCCCCCCGCATTTCAAACGAGAAAAGTGGCTGGGCCACGCGTCTTGTGGCCAAACATAGGCATCGTCTGGCGACAACACCACCCAACCCCGGCTCAGCAGGGGCACTTTGGCCAACGCTTTCAGGGTGTGCATGACCATCGCGTCGCCGGCAATGGTTTGGTACTGCTTGGGTTGCGCGGTGCCAGCACGGCTGCCCGAGCCGGCACACGGCACCAAAGCATGAAAGTCAGCGAGAGGGGGGGTGGTTGACATGAAGTGGCATTGTAAAAGGTGAACTTGGTCGCTGACAGGTCTTGGGACACGCTTCTACAATGGCGGGGTCATGCGTTTTTCTCCACCCCCCTCCCGCTCGGAGGGGGGTGTTTTGCATTTTTTCTTTGTGTCCCGTCATGCAACTTCCCAGCCTTGTTAACGGCAAACGATTCACCCTGCCCCGGCCCGTAGGTTCGGCCGATGCCGTGTTGTTGGCCCAGTTGGCTGCACGCGAGAAAAAAGCCGGCAAGTTGACCGCCATCGTCACCAGCGATGCCGCCGATGCCCAGCGGCTGATGGAAGAGCTGGTCTTTTTTGCACCTGAGTTGCGCTGCGTGATGTTTCCGGACTGGGAAACACTGCCCTACGACACCTTTTCGCCACACCAAGACCTGATCAGCGAGCGGCTGGCCACGCTGTGGCGCATCAAGCAACGCAACCACGCCGAAAGTGCCGATGTGGTGCTGGTGCCTGCAACCACTGCTTTGTACCGTTTGGCGCCGCCATCCTTTTTGGCCGGCTACACCTTCGAATTCAAGGTCAAGCAAAAGCTGGACGAAGCCCAACTCAAGGCGCAGCTCACCTTGGCGGGGTATTCGCATGTGAGCCAGGTCGTGAGCCCCGGCGAATATGCGGTGCGCGGCGGCCTGATTGATTTGTTCCCGATGGGCTCTTTGGTGCCCTACCGCGTGGATTTGTTCGACGACGAAATAGACTCCATTCGCACCTTCGATCCCGACAGCCAACGCAGTCTTTACCCCGTGCCCGAAGTGCGGCTTTTGCCCGGGCGCGAGTTTCCTATGGACGAGGCGGCCCGCGCACGCTTCAGAAGCCGGTGGCGCGAACTGCTCGAAGGCGATCCGACCAAAAGCCGCATCTACAAAGACATGGGCAATGGCGTGGCCACGGCCGGCATTGAGTACTACTTGCCGCTGTTTTTTGACGCCACAGCCACGGTCTTTGACTATTTGGGCGGTGGCAGCACCGAGTCGCCCAGCGCGGCGGCCACCTTGGTGCTGCATGGTGATTTAGAGCCGGCTTTTCAGCGCTTTTGGCAAGACACAAAAGACCGTTATCGCTTGGTGCAAGGCGACCCTGAGCGCCCGGTGCTGCCACCCGATGCCTTGTTTTTGACGGCTGAGCAGTTTTATGGGCTGTGCAACCAACATGCACAGTTGGCCCTTCGCGCAACTACAGGTGCAGCTTCTGGTGCAGGTTCTGGTGCAGAACCCGAAAACGACCCGCACTCGGCATTGGCGCAAGTGTTGCCCGAATTAACCGTGGTGCGTGGCGCTGAAGACCCGCTGGCGCGCTTGCAAGCCCACTTGCGCAACAGCGCCAACCGGGTTTTGATCTTGGCCGAGAGCGATGGACGCCGCGAAAGCTTGCTCGACTTTGTGCGTTCGAGTGGCCTCACGCCGCCCGTCTTTGAAAACCTGCAAGCCTTTATCGACAGCGATGAAAAAGTTGGCATGGCCACCGCGGCCCTGAACCGAGGCTTTCACTGGTTTGAACACGCGATCGATCTGGTCACCGAGACCGAATTGTTTGCCGCTGGGGCGAGCACGCGCCGACGCAAAAAACAAGAACAGGTCAGTGATGTCGAAGCCCTGATCAAAGACCTCTCAGAGTTGAACGTGGGCGACCCGGTGGTGCACAGCCAACACGGTATCGGGCGATATCGCGGCCTGATCAACATGGATTTGGGTGAAAAAAATGCCGACGGCAGCCCCGCCGCGCAAGAGTTTTTGCACCTTGAGTACGCCGACAAAGCCACCCTTTATGTGCCCGTGAGCCAGCTGCAACTGATCAGCCGTTACACCGGGGTCAGCGCCGACGAAGCCCCACTGCACAAACTGGGCTCAGGCCAATGGGAGAAAGCCAAACGCAAAGCGGCCGAACAAGTGCGCGATTCTGCTGCCGAGTTGCTGAACATCTATGCACGCCGTGCTGCAAGGCAAGGTCACGCCTTTCGCTACAGCCCACAAGACTACGAAACCTTCGCCAATGATTTTGGCTTTGAAGAAACCGCCGACCAAAACGCCGCCATTCATTGCGTCATTCAAGACATGGTCAGCCCGCGCCCAATGGACCGCTTGGTCTGTGGCGATGTGGGTTTTGGCAAAACCGAAGTCGCGCTGCGTGCCGCATTTGTGGCCGTGACCGGGGGCAAACAAGTGGCCTTGCTGGCCCCCACCACCTTGTTGGCCGAGCAGCACTACCAAACCCTGAAAGACCGCTTTGCCAAATGGCCGGTTCAAATTGCCGAGGTCTCGCGCTTTCGCTCAGGCAAAGAAGTCACAGCGGCGCTAAAAGGCATTGCCGATGGCACAGTGGACATCGTGGTGGGCACGCACAAGCTGTTGAGCGAATCGACCCATTTCCACAATTTGGGATTGCTCATCATTGACGAAGAACACCGCTTTGGTGTGCGCCACAAAGAAGCCATGAAAGCCCTGCGTGCCGAGGTGGATGTTTTGACCCTCACCGCCACGCCGATTCCCCGCACGTTGGGCATGGCCCTTGAGGGACTGCGCGACTTGAGCGTGATTGCCACGGCCCCGCAACGGCGATTGGCCATCAAGACCTTTGTGCGCAACGAAGGCACCGGCGTGATCCGTGAAGCCGTGTTGCGCGAACTCAAACGCGGCGGACAGTGCTACTTTTTGCACAACGAAGTTGAGACGATAGAAAACCGACGCCAAAAGCTGGAAGAAATTTTGCCAGAGGCCCGTATCGCGGTGGCCCACGGCCAAATGCCCGAGCGCGAGTTGGAGCGGGTGATGCGCGACTTTGTGGCCCAGCGTTACAACATTTTGCTGTGCTCAACCATCATTGAAACCGGCATCGACGTGCCCACGGCCAACACCATCGTCATCAGCCGCGCCGACAAATTTGGCCTGGCCCAGCTGCACCAATTGCGCGGACGTGTGGGCCGCAGCCACCACCAAGCCTATGCCTATTTGATGGTGCCGGAAATTCAAGGCCTGACCAAGCAAGCCGCGCAACGGCTGGATGCCATTCAGCAAATGGAAGAACTGGGCAGTGGCTTTTATTTGGCCATGCACGATTTGGAAATTCGGGGTGCAGGTGAAGTGTTGGGTGAAAACCAAAGCGGCAACATGCTGGAAGTGGGTTTTCAGCTCTACAACGAGATGCTGTCTGAAGCGGTGCGCAGCCTCAAGGCCGGCAAAGAACCCGACTTGCTCAGCCCGCTGTCGGTCACCACCGACATCAATCTGCATGCCCCTGCCCTGTTGCCCAACGACTATTGCGGCGACGTGCATTTGCGCCTCAGCTTTTACAAAAAACTGGCCACTGCCAAAAACACCGACCAGATCGATGCCTTGCTCGAAGAGTTGGTCGACCGCTTTGGCAAGCTGCCACCGCAAACGCAAAACTTGGTGGATGTGCACCGCCTTCGGGTGCTCACGCAGCCTTATGGCGTGATCAAAGTGGATGCTGCGCCGGGCGTGATTCAAATCACCTTCAAGCCCAACCCTCCCGTGGACCCGATGGCGATCATCGGTTTGATTCAGAAAAACAAGCACATCAAACTGGCGGGCAATGACAAAATCCGCATTGAGCGTGAGCTGCCTGACCCCAAAATGCGTGCGCAAATGGTGCGCGATGTGTTGCGCAGTTTGGGCAAGCCAACCACCGATGCGGCACTTGCCTGAAGCCACCCAAATTTGCTTGACCTCCCATACCGTCCCATTTTTTGACCTGTTTTTCACATGACCACTGCCACCGAATTTGCTCCCGGCCTTGCCATTCAGGGCTTCACCGCGCCCTTGTCACTGTCTCAGTTCAAGCTGATCGCTTTTGACATGGACTCGACCCTCATCAACATTGAGTGCATTGATGAAATTGCCGATGCAGTGGGGCGCAAAGCCGAAGTGGCGGCCATCACCGAGGCCGCCATGCGCGGAGAAATCACCGATTTCAAAGAGAGCCTGCGTCGCCGCTTGGCTTTGTTGAAAGGCGTGACTTTGGACGACATGACGCGGGTCTACAACGAACGCCTGAAGATCAACCCCGGGGCTGCCGAATTGATTTCGGCTTGCCACAAAGCCGGCCTCAAAGTGTTGCTGGTTTCGGGTGGTTTCACCTTTTTTGCCAACCGTGTGAAAGAGCGGCTCCACATCGACTTTGCCCGCTCGAACCAACTCGAGGTGGTGGACAACACGCTGACCGGCCAATTGGTCATGCAAAGCTGGGGCGACACCTGCGATGGCCTTGAAAAACGCCGCACCGTGCTCGAACTCGCCAGCCTCATGGGCATCGAGCCGCAACAATGCATCGCCGTGGGCGACGGCGCCAACGATTTGCCAATGATGGGCGTCTCTGGCCTGTCGGTGGCCTACCACGCCAAACCCACCGTTCGCGCACAAGCCATGGTGGCCATCAACTCGGGTGGCTTAGACCGCTTGTTGGAAGTCGTCACCGCTTAAGCTCGCTCAGGAGCCACTAACCGTTAGCAGCGAACAACAATCACCCGCACTCACTCATTGAGGTGTAAAAACCGCTGTGAAGTTGGTGTTTGGGATGCGTTTGAATTTGAGTTAACGCTTGAATTTGGGTTGACACTTGAAATAGGGTCGACCCTTGAATTTGGGGTCAAGGTTTGCGTTTTTGAGCCTGGCCCTGGCGCAAGGGCTTGAGCAAATCACTCAGCCCGTTGTGGTCAATCTCTTGCATCAGTCGCAACAGCTGCCCCACCTCGCCTTTAGGAAACCCTTCACGGGCAAACCAGTTGAGGTAATTGCCGGGTAAATCCGCAATCAACATGCCCTTGTGTTTGCCATAGGGCATGGGCGTGGTGACCAGTTTGACCAAATCGTCAGGTTTCATGCACTCACGACGTCCGGTGATGGGGCGTCCAGCCACGCGCGCACGCAGGCCACAAACGCCTCTTGGCGCGAGACCATGACCCAGTGGCCGCAAGGCAAACCCAGCACCGCATTGCCGGGCTTGGCGGCCATTTTGGCAAGCCATTTGGCCGAATGGAACATGAAGGGTTTGCGTTCGCCATACACATACAACAGCGGCATCGGCAAATCGACTGGCGCGGCATGTTGGAGGCCCCCGGCTGTTCCAAACCATTGCATCGCATAGGGGTAGTTCATGCGGTGGGTGATGTGCTCGCCCGCCGTGGGGCAGCGCAACCACCGGGCCATGGCGCGGGTCATGCGCGTGCCCAAGTTGCCGCCGATTTTCCAGGCCAGGGCCAGCCACATTTGGTAACCCATGACCGCGCACTTGGCCTTGACGCTCCAACTGCGCAGCAAGGCACCTGAGTTGTGGTCGCCCACATCCACCGCCACCACTCTGGCCACCCTGTGCGGATGGCGCAATGCAAATTGATAGCCAAACATGCAACCCCAGTCGTGCAACATCAAGGTCACTGGCCGATCGGGGCTGATGCGCAGCACGATCTTTTGCAACAACTCACACATGGCGTCCAAGCTGGTGGATTCAGGGCCAGACTCAAAGCCGGGCAAAGTGAAGCGGGCACAGGTGGCGCGGTCTTGCAAAGCGGCCACGGTGCCGTCCCACAAGGCGCGGGTATCGGGCCAGCCGTGCAGCATCAAAATGACTTCATCGCCCTGCCCCTGCAACCAGACGTCGGTGCCTTCGACGTTGATGCACAGCTCAGTAGGTTCCGCCATGGCTCAGAGCGCTTTGGCCAAACGCGACACACCTTCAAGGATTTTGTCTTCGCCCACGGTGGCAAAACTGAGGCGGAACGTGGCCGCATCAGGCTGGGCACAAAAGAACGGCGTTCCGGGCACAAAGGCCACGCCTTGTTCAATGGCTCGCTTGGCATAGACGTTGCCATCGGCCACCTTGCCACCCGCGCCCGTTAAGCGCGCCCACACAAACAAGCCACCTTGGGGCTGCACGAACTCGACCGCTGCGCCCAATTCGCGGCGCAAGGCATCGCCCATGGTTTTCGCGCGCTGGGCATAGACCTTGCGCACTTGGTCAAGGGTGGCGGGCATGCGCCCCGCTTTCAAATAGTGGGCCGCAGTGGCTTGCGCAAACGTGCTGGTGTGGGCATCGCTGAATTGCTTGCACATCGTGGCTTTGGCAAGCAAGTCCGCTGGGGCAATCATCCAGCCCACACGCAGGCCTGGGGACAGCACTTTCGACAGCGATCCGCAGTGCACCAACCACTCGCGGCTGCCCGGCACTTGGCGGCTCATGGCCAGCAAGCTGGGGGGCGGCGCTTCGCCAAAATACAAATCACCATAAGGGTCGTCTTCCACGATCAGGGTTTGGTGTTTCACCGCCAGTTCCAACACGCGTTGGCGGCGCTCAGCACTCATCAGCGCACCGCTGGGGTTGCCGAAGGTGGGAATCAGATAGACAAATTTCGGCTTGTGTTCAGCCATGAGTTTTTCCAACGCATCGGTGTCCACACCTTGACCGTCGACCGGGGCACTGATGAGCTCAGCCCCGTACAAGCGAAAGCACTGGATGGTGGCCAAAAAGGTGGGCCCCTCAACAATCACTTTGTCACCCGGGCTGATCATGGTTTTGCCAATCAGATCGAGTGCTTGCTGGCTGCCCGTGGTCACAATCAATTGGTCAGGGGTGACGTCGGAGACGCCTTTTTGCGCCATGAATTGCGCCAGTTGTTCGCGCAGCGGACCAAAGCCTTCGGTGGCGCCGTATTGCAAAGCCGCACCGGGGTCTTGGTTGAGCGCGGCGTTGCTGGCTTCGCGAATGCCCTCCACATCGAACATGGCGCTGTCCGGAAACCCGCCTGCAAAACTGATGATGCCGGGTTTGCCCAGCAACTTGAACAGTTCGCGGATGGCGGAGGTTTCGACGTTGTTCAGGCGGTCTGCAAACTGCAAAGGCATGGTGTATCTTCCCGTGTTGACTTGGCCGTCATTTTGCCAACTTCCGAATTGCCCATGAAACCCGCACAGATTGAATCCTTCTTCGCCACGCTGAAAGCCGCCAACCCCCTGCCGGTCACCGAGCTGGAGTACACCAGCGTGTTTGAGTTGTTGGCCGCCGTGTTGCTGTCGGCCCAAGCCACCGATGTGGGGGTGAACAAAGCCACCCGCAAGTTATTTCCTGTGGCCGGAACCCCGCAAAAAGTGCTCGATTTGGGGCTGGAAGGCTTGGAGTCGTACATCAAAACGATTGGCTTGTACCGCAGCAAAGCCAAGCACCTGATGGCCACCTGCCAAATTTTGGTCGAGCAACACCAAGGGCAAGTGCCACGCTCACGTGAGGCCCTGGAAGCGCTGCCCGGTGTAGGCCGAAAAACCGCCAATGTGGTGCTCAACTCGGCCTTTGGCGAGCCCACCATGGCGGTGGACACCCACATTTTTCGCTTGGGCAACCGAACTGGTATGGCCCCCGGCAAAACGCCCTTGGCCGTCGAACAAAAACTCCTCAAACGCATTCCCGCACACTATTTGGTCGATGCTCACCATTGGCTCATCCTGCATGGGCGCTATGTGTGCCAAGCGCGTAAGCCCCTGTGCGGCCAGTGCGCTGTTTCGGCGTTTTGCGACTACAAACCCAAAACCAGCTGAGTATTTTTGGCTTCAGTTTCGTGCCTCTGGGCGGGTAAAATCACAGCCTGCTGAAGACCCGTCTTTTCAAGCTGCTTGTGCCAGTGGCCCCGTGTGCTGCTGTGCTTCTTTTTTCTCGACCCCACAGCCCACCCACTATGACGCGAGCCCTGCCGCGTGCCCATTTCAACAGCTCTCGCTTGGTGCGTTTTCTCAGCGAAAACCAACTCGCCGACGCCGCACCGTCGGGGGACGATGTCGGGCAAAAGTTGGGCGATTGGTTGAATTTTCGCCAAGCCATTGCCTTGCATGCGGTGTTGAACCCTGAGCCAACGAGCGTCGCCACCGCAGCCCACCTGCGCAGGGCGGCCGCCGTGCCCCCTGAAGCCTTGAGTCGGCATGTGCAAAAAGTGCGGGTTCAGCTGGAAGAGTCCATCATGCTGGGCGCACCGCCGGGCTCGGGCCTCACCCGCATCGAGATGCCCCCTGCCGAATGGGAAGAGCCAATCGATGTAAAGACCGCGTTTGAGCCCTATCGCCGCTTTTATTCGGCGCACCAACGCCAAATGGAAAGCACGCTGCAAAACTTGCGCGCGCAGGTGCGCAGCCAATTGCAAAAAACCACTGGCCCATTGCAGACACTGGCCGCTCTGGATGCGGCGTTTGAAAACATCCTCAGTGAGCGCGAGTCGATGCTGTTGGCCAAAGTGGCCAAATTGCATGAAAAACGCTTTGTGCAGGCGCTGAAACAACACCTCCAAAAACAAACCTTGGCCTCCACGACCAAAACGCCGACCACAACGCCGATCACGACCGATGCTGGCGAAAACGAGTCCGCGCCCGCGACTGACCTCGAAAAAAATGCTTGGCTCATGCCATTGCGGCAAGCTCTGCGCACCGCATTGCTGGCCGAGCTGGACACCCGATTGCAGCCCACCTTGGGACTGCTCGAAGCCTTACACGCACACACTCCCAAAGCACCATGAAACGATATTCATTTGAAACCGCCTTCGGCCTCGGGGCACTCGCCTTGGTGTGGGTAGCCGCCTCCGTTGCCAGCAGCCATTTGTTGGTGTTGGTCATGACCGCCCTGATTGGCGCGGTGTATGTCTTTGGCACCTTGGAACTGCGGCAATTTCGCCGCGAAACCCAAGCTTTGGGTTGGGCGGTGAAACAAATTCCTGAAGGCTTGCAAAACCTGAACGACTGGCTCATCACCCTGCCCGCTGCATTGCAAATGCCGGTGCGCCAACGCATCGAAGCTGAGCGGGGAGCCTTGCCAGGCCCCACGCTCACGCCCTATTTGGTCGGCTTGTTGGTCATGTTGGGCATGCTCGGCACGTTTTTGGGCATGGTCGTTACCCTGAATGGCGCCGTCTTTGCGCTGGAAGGGTCGTCCAACATCGCCGGCATTCGCGCCGCATTTTCGGAACCCATCAAAGGTTTGGGCTTGGCTTTTGGCACCTCGGTGGCCGGTGTGGCCACCTCTGCCATGTTGGGCCTCATGAGCAGCTTGGCTCGCAAAGAACGCTTGGCCGTGGCGCGCACTTTGGATGTGGCCATCGCCAACCCCTTGCGCTCTTTCTCGATGGCCTACCAACGACAAGAGGCATTCAAAGCACTGCAACAACAGTCGCATGCCCTGCCCATGGTGGTGGCGCAGTTGGACAAGCTGATGGTGCAAATGGCTCAGAGCAGTCAGCAAATGAACGAACGCCTGCTGACCAACCAGCAAAGCTTTCACCAAGAAGTGCATAGCGCCTACACCCAGTTGGCACAGTCGGTGGACCAATCGCTGCGCAGCACCTTGAGCCAAAGCATGCAGACGGCCAGTGATGGCATTCGGCCTTTGGTGCAAGCCACGCTGGAGCAACTGGCGGCACAAGCGCAAAGCATGAACGCCCAACTGCTGCAAAACGCCCAACAGCAAGTGACCCAATTGACCCAGCAGTTGCGCCAGACTGCCCAAGAAGTGGCTCAGTCCAGCGTGGACACCTTGGCACGCCAAGAAAAAGTCCAGAGCCAAATGACAGAGCAGGTCGGCCAATCGTTGGCGTCGTACAGCCAAAAAATAGAAAGCCATGTACAAGGCCTGCTGGGCCAGCTCAGCGAAAACCAAGCCGAGCAGCAACGCGCACAAGTCAGCCTTGATCAAGCCCGCCTGCAAACTTGGCAATCTGCCTTGCAAGACATGGCCACTTCGTTGCACAGCCAAATGCAAAGCGCGGGTGAGCAATCACAAGCACAACAGACCCAGCTCATGGCTGATATCGGACAGCTGATGACCAGCAGCGAGTCTTTGGTGCGTGAACGCATCGCCACCGAGGCCCAGTGGGTCGCCGGACACCAGCAACGCATGGCCGATTTGTCTGCCGTTTTGCGCCAAGAACTCTCAGCCTTGCGCGAGCAAGAAGGCCAACGCGGCGAAGCTGCCGTGGCGCGCTTGAGCGACCTGCAGACCGCCGTGACCCAGCACCTGAGCAGTTTGGGCACGGCCTTGGAAGCCCCAATTACCCGACTCATCGAAACCGCTTCAGAAGCCCCGAAAGCCGCCGCCGAGGTGATTGGTCAGTTGCGCCAAGAAATCTCGGTCAGTGTGGCCCGAGACAACGCTTTACTCGAAGAGCGCACCCGCATCTTGAACACCCTCAGCACGTTGCTGGACGCGATCAACCACGCCTCAACCGAACAGCGCGGCGTGATTGATGCGATGGTGCAGTCCAGCCAAGCCACATTGAGCTTGGCCAGCGACCAGTTTAAAGAGCAAGTGGCTCTCGAAACCGACAAGTTGGGCGGCATTGCCGCGCAGGTCACGGTCAGCGCCGTGGATGTGGCCAGCTTGGGCGAAACCTTGGGTTTTGCGGTGCGCGCCTTCAGCGAAACCAACGAGAAACTGATGGCCAATTTGCAGCGCATTGAACAAGCCATTGGCAAGTCGATGACCCGCAGCGACGAACAATTGGCCTACTACGTGGCACAGGCACGAGAAATCATTGACTTGAGCATCAGCAGCCAAAAAGATGTGCTCGAGGCCTTGCAACAGCGGCAGTCTGAAGGAGCCGTTTGATGCAACACCTCGACCCCGATGCCGATAACTCGACCCCCACATGGATCGCGTTTGCCGATCTGATGACGGGCCTGTTGGGCGCCTTCATCTTGCTGCTGGTCGGCGTCATGGCGGCGCAAATGGAGATGGCCAGCCAACTGCAAGACGAGGTACAAAAGCGCCAAATCGAAGAACAAAAACGCTTGTCCCTTGAAAAGGCTTTGGCGATTCCATTGGCCAGTGGCCGCATCACCTTGAACAACGGCCGCATTGGCATCAGTGGCAAATTGTTGTTTCAGCTGAACTCTGACCAACTTGAACCTGAAGGCCGCAAGTTGCTCAGCAGCTTGGTCTTGCCTTTGCGAAGTTATCTTCAGGCGCGCAATGAAATACTGATGGTCAGTGGCTTCACCGATGACACGGCCGTGGGCAACCGCAACCGCCAGTTCGAGGACAACTGGGAACTGTCGGCCCAACGCGCACTCACCGTGACCCGCACGCTGATTGAACAAGGCATGCCCTCCAACTTGTTGTTTGCTGCCGCCTTTGGCCAAGAGCAGCCCTTGGTGCCCAACAGCAACGAGCAAGCCCGGGCGCAAAACCGCCGAGTGGAGATGGCCCCAGTTCCCAAAGTCACCAATGCCGCCCTCTCCAGCAACACAAAGCCTTGAAACGCCGAAAAGTCTGAGCCTGAAGTGACTTCTTCCCTGCATTCGTCTTCCGCTGATTCTGCTTTGCGCGCTTTGCCGCAGGCGTCAGAACGTGCGGATTCGGCGGCCCGAATGCGCCAACTAAGGGCGCAACAAGCGTCCTTGCAGGTCTCGGGTGCAGCGCAGATTGACGCGGTGACTTGGCATTACCTCGACCTGTTGGCCCAACGTGCCGAGCAGCAGCAAGGCCTCGCTCAACACCTGCTGTGTGACAAATTGGAACAAGGTTTGACGGAAATCGAGCGCCGATTTGCAGAGGCAGCATCAACAAGTCAACCAAACGCCCCCACGCGTGATGGCGCAAACGAATCGGCAACTTCAGGCCAAGCGCTGCATGCAGGCCCGTCGCCGCTGGCCGAATTATTGCAAGCCATGCAACAACATCAAGCGGTTGCCGCCCCAAGACCGTCGGGCGAATGGCGACAGGAGAACCCCAGAATTCAACAGTTTCGCCAACAGTTGGGGCGCATCAGCGTTCAGAAAAAAATATCCCAAGCCATTGCTCAGGCGCCGCAAAATGCCGGACCCATCAATTCACACATGTTGGTGCTGCGCTCGCTGGGCATCATGCGGGAGGTGTCGCCCGATTATTTGAACCGGTTCATGGCCCACGTGGACACCTTGTTATGCCTGGACCAAGCGGGGCAAGTTCAAGCCAAACCGAAGGCCAAACCAGCCAACGGAACAACGCCCAGCTTCAAAGGCTGAGGCTTGATTATTGGCCCAGCTGGGCCAATGCGGCTTGCAAACCCGCCAAACCACCCACGCGTTGGTCGTTGATGAAAATCTGTGGCATCTGGCGAACCGAGGGACCACACTTTTCATAGAACGCCATGCGCTCGGCTTCACCATCGATCTTGATCTCTTCGAAATCAAGCGAACGGGTTTTCAGCAGCATCTTGGCCGACTCGCATTGGGGGCATGCGGACTTGGAGTAAACGACGATTTTGAGTTGCATAGTCGGCATTCTAGCGACCCGTACAGCGCCACTTTCAGGGCCCTATTCGGCCCTCTGTTAGGCCCCCTGTTCGGCCCCCTATTCACCCCGCCCTTGACCGTCCCTTGAGGCCGCGATCGTGCCCAAGCAAACAAGCGCACCAAATCGATTCAAGTGGTGACGTTAACGGCGTAATTTCAAGCCCCTGTCACAGCTGAGGAACAGCGACCCATTGGCCGTTTAGCGAATGAATCGCAATCCGGTCGTCAAAAACCGCTTCAACCGCTCGGTGGGTGGCCACCTCATCGCAAGGGCCTTGATGCACGACACGGCCCGCTTGCATGACCACCATGTCGTCGGCATGCAAGGCCATGCCTACCTCATGCAGCACACTGATCACGGTGGTTTTTTGCGCTGTCAGACAACGCACCTGCTCGAGCCAATCGACTTGGTGGGGCGGGTCCAAATTGGCAATCGGTTCGTCCATCAACATCACTTGCGCTTGCACCGCCATGGCACGGGCCAACAACACCCGCTGTCGCTCACCGCCAGAAAGTTGTCCCATGGCACGTTCGCGCCAGTCCCAAGCTTGTGTGGCCTTTAAGGCGGTTTCCACCACCGCGTGGTCATGCGCCTGGGGAGAGGCGAGCCAGTCTTGGTGAGGCATACGCCCCAACATGACGACATCCCAAACGCGCAAATCATCCGAAGTCATTTCGTTTTGACCCAACCACGACAACTGCTGTGCACGGTCTTTGCGGCCAATGGCCAGCAGTTCCTGATCAAACAAAAACACCCGGCCTTGCACGGGCAACAAGCCTGCCATGGCTTTGAGCAAGGTGGATTTTCCAGCCCCATTGGGTCCCACAATGCTGGTCCAACGGCCCGCCACCAAAGACAACGAAACGCCGTGTAAAACCTCTTGCCCGCCCAAGGCTGCGCGCACATTCTCTAAACGCAGTGCCACGGAAGATGTCGTCATCGCGGAGCCCTCAGCGCTTGACCCCGGTACATCAGCCAAAGCAAATAACCACCGCCCAACACCGCGGTCAACACCCCCACGGGCAACTCTTGCGGCGCCCACAGGCCTCGGGCCAACAAATCGGCTGACAGCAACAACATGCCCCCCATCAAGGCAGACAGCACCACCATCCAGTGGTAGCGCGACTTGACCCAAGACCGCACCAAATGCGGCGCCGCCAATCCCACAAAGGCCACCAAGCCAGTTTGCGCCACAGCGGCCGCCGTGGCCAAAGCCAAGACTGCCACCAACACCCCTCGCACAGAAGCCAGCGGCAAGCCCAAGCTCTGTGCGGTGGTCTCCCCCAAGCTCAAGGCATCCAGCACCGGGCTCAAGGCAAAAGAAACCGCGAGACACAGCACCAACAAGCAAAGCATCAACAAGCACGCACTCCAACCTACAAAGCTGGTCGAGCCCAACAAAAACCCTTGCATGCCTTGCAATACATCGGGTCGCAAAAGAGTGATCAATGAAGCCAAAGCGCCGAGCACCACCCCCACGATCACCCCGGCCAAAAGCAAGCGCAAGGTGTGCTGCACCCCACGCGCCAAAAGCAAGGTCAACATCACGGCCAACACAGCCCCCACAAAGGCCGCGCCGGTGAGTCCTAGGCGCACCAAAAACTCAGTCGCAAAGGGGTTGGCACCCAACAAGGTCAACGCCAATGCGACGCCGAGGGACGAACCGGAAGCGCTGCCCAAAAGATAGGGATCGGCCAAGGGATTGCGAAACAAGCCTTGCGCCAACGCACCGGCAAGGCCTAACAAGGCCCCTGCGGCAAATGCGCCCACGCTGCGAGGCAATCGGATGTCCCAGACAATTTGCCATGCAACCTCATCGCTCAGGGCTTGCCACCAACTTTCAAAACCGGTGCTGCCAATCGAACTGCCCAAGGCAATGCCCAGCACGCACAACACCCCCAAGCCCATGGCCAACTGGGCGGGCGAGCGTGCAGAGCGAGAGGTCAACGGGCTCATGGCTGGCCTTTTTCAGCTAAGCACCGGGCCATCAACCGGGCCGCCTCGTCCATGCGAGGGCCTGCCCGCACCAGCACATCGGATTCATCTGGCTTGAAATGGCAAACACGCTGGGTGCGCATGGCGCGCATGCAGGCCCAACCCGGGCGCGCGCCCATATCGGCTAAATTGGTGTCACCGACCATGATGATGTCGGGCTGAGCCCGAACCACAAGCTCGGGGTTGATTTTGGGAAATGGGCCCAACGACGCGGGCAAGATATTGCGCGCGCCCAAACGCTGCAAGGTTTCACCAATGAACGACGATTCACTGGCCCCGTAAGGCGTGCTGCTGACTTCAAAGTAAACGCGCTGACCTTTGGCCTGCAAAGGCAGCGACTGTGCAGCCGCATTTACAGCCGCATCGATTTGGCGCCACACACGATCGCTTTCGGCCAACGGCACATCCAAAGCCTTGGCCACGGCACGCATCACGCGTTGAACGTCAGCATGGGTGCGCGGCTCTAGCACCAACACCGTCACGCCCAATGCGGTCAACCGCTCGGCCCCCCGAGCCGAAGTGGCCATGAGCACCAAATCGGGTTTGACCGCCACCACGCTCTCGATGTTGGGGTCAAGACCACCACCCAAACGCGGCAATTTGGCCAAGCTCTCGGGCCAATTCGAGTACCGGTCAACGCCGACCAATTTGTGGCACTGCCCGAGCGCGCACACCGTCTCAGTCAGCGAAGGCAACAAACTCACAATGCGCTGCGGCGGCTTGGCGATGGTCACATCGACCTGCCGATCATCGCGCAGCACCACGCCCTGTGCGATGCCACTGATGAGCCACAGGGTGGTGATGATCAACAGGCGCTTAAGCATGGGTCGCTTCCCACTGCACAAAGATGCGGTGCAACTGCTCAACGCCATCGGTCAAAGCTGCAGGGCCCGGCTGAAGAATATCTGCCGATTTGATTTCAAAAATTTGCTGATCGCGTACCGCAGGAACCTCTTGCCAACCTGGTCGGGCCGCGGCTTTTTCAGGCCGGAACTTTTTGCCGCACAACGATCCCAAAATAATGTCAGGTGCGCGGTCCACGATGGTTTGGCCTTGCGCAATGATGCGGTCTTTGCCCATCGGCATTTGTGCCAATTCAGGAAAGCAATCGTCGCCACCGGCGATGCGGATCAACTCAGACACCCAGCGAATTGCACTGATGTGAGGCTCATCCCATTCTTCGAAATACACCTTAGGCCGTCGCTTGAAGGTGGCAGCGCTTTGCTCAATCGCATCTAAGCGCGAGCGCATTTGCTGCAAAAGCTGCAGCCCCTGCTCGGCTTGTCCCACCATCGATGCCACTTGGTAGAGCATCGAAAATATCTCATCCACACTGCGTTGGTTGAACACAGTGACCTGCACGCCAGCGCGGATGAGCAAGGCCGCTATGTCGGCCTGCAAATCAGAAAACCCAAAAACGCAATCGGGTTGGAGCGCCAAGATTTTGTCAATCTTGGCAGACAAAAAAGCACTGACTTTGGGCTTTTCATCTCGCGCACGACGCGGGCGAACGGTGTACCCCGAGATGCCGACAATGCGCGCCTCTTCCCCCAGCATGTAAAGCCACTCGGTGGTTTCCTCGGTGAGGCAAACAATGCGTTGAGGGAAGAGATCTTGCATGCCCGTTACTTGGGTTGGTATTGCAAAGTGGCATAAATACCGCGGCCTGGGGTGTTGTAACCGTAAGCCAATTGATACTGCTTGTCGAAGGCGTTCTCTACTTTTACCCTGGCAATCCAGTCGGAACCTATTCTTCGACTTGCAAAGAAATTCCACGTCGAATAGCCTGGAAGCATTTTTGTATTGGTTGAATTGTCATCACGGCGTGCGCCTGCGGCATAAAAACGCGCGCCAAATTCAGTTCCAGAGAATGTTCGCGAAACATCTAAAGAGCCAAACTCTTTTGCACGACGGGCTTGAGGAATATTCTGTGCAACATCGAGGGGGGTTTGCAACGTCAAAGATGACTTGATCGAAAAGCCTTGGACTTGAGTTCGCGCAGTGATCTCCCACCCCTTGTTGTCGATATCGCCATTGATAAAAGTCCAAGAGTTTGTATAGATGATGGCGTCTTTGGCTTGTGATTTGAAATAAACAACACGCACCAAGGCATCTTGAGTTTGGTAGGTCGCGCCCACTTCTTGGCTGCGATGATTCTCTGGCCTGATGTTTGGGTTGTCGCTTAGCGCATAAACAGTTGGCGCACTAAATCCCGTTGATGCCGTGGCAGTCAGGCGCCAAATTGGATTCAACTGGTAGCCCACCCCAAGAAGTCCAGTAGAGGCCGAATAATCGCCCTTGGTTGATGTATTTTTTTTCAACTGATGAAATTCATCTCGGCGCGCATTCACTTGAATGTTCAACTTATCAATCTGATGGCTTGCACCCACGAAATAGCCTAGTGAGTCACGCTCAAGTGCATAAGCATCCAATGATCCGATGGCATCAAATTTATCTTGGTTGATTTCCGCGCCAAAAACACTTTGTGTATTTGGAGAAATTTGGTACGTGTTGCTCCAATTGAGCACATGCTGTTTGCCACGGAAATAGCTATTGGTGTAGCCCGATGAAGGCCATGGTGCCCCATTCAAAAAATCATCGTATTTAAACTCAGCGTAAGTCACATTCAAGGAACTCACCCAATCGAGGTTGACCGCTTGACGTACATAGGTAGAAATTGATTCGTTTGTTATTTTCAATTTATGTACGCCAGATGGCGCAGCAAATGAAGCGCTGGTGTCATAGTCAACATCGGATGAGTTGTAATTGAAACGAATCCCTAACTTTGTATCCGCAGTCAGTTTTTTTTCAAACTTAGCCGAAGAAAATTTCTTCATGTAACCATCTTTGTCAGGGTTGGCCAAGGTTTTTTGCAACACATTGATCGAAGAAAAGCCGTCCGACTTTTCCCATCCTGCATTCAAGTCAAAACTGAAGTCATCTATTGCGCCGCCGTATCCCATAAAAGCTTTGTTGGTGTTGTAAGAGCCTACTGAAGCGCTGCCATACAACTTCGGCGGCGATTTATTGGCACGGGTCACGACATTGATAACACCTCCAATGGCGTTGTTTCCATATAGAGCACTCGCATTGCCTTTCAATACTTCTACCCTTTCCACTTGTTGCAAAGGAAAGTCCGTAGTTTGAATGGCGCCAATTTGGTCAACTTGGGCCCTGATGCCATCGATCAGTACAACAACATTGATGCTCTCTTGACCACGCAGGAAGAAAGAAGTTGTTGTTCCCGGCCCCCCATTCCGACTAAATTCAAAACCAGCTTCGCCCTGCAGCAAATCAGCCAACGTCGGTGCTTGCGACTTTTCAATCTCTGCTCGCGTGATCACAGAAACGGCCGAAAGCACTTGCGATAGCGGCTGCTCCGTACGCGAAGCTGAGATCACTACAGGGTCGATTTCAATGCCCTGTGCCTGCACTGCTGCAGCAAAAGCCAGTGACAAAACGGAAAGTGCAGGCGAACACGCACGCGCACGAATGGAACGATTTTTCATAAGAGACAACCAAACAAAGCGCCCTCACCGCCTTCCCCGACAGTGCATGGGCTTTACAACCTGTCTTACGACTGGTCACCTTGTTGGCCGGTATCCGGGCTGACAGATGCGACCTTCATCACCTTCCCGGAGCCTGTTTCAGGGCGTCCAGTGGTTTGAGATGAAAGCGGGGTTTTGCATGCGCAAAAACCCGTCTGCTTACCGTTGCGGGGGCAGCGCAGGTTAGGTGGGCCGTGGTGGCTTTTCCCTCCTGCTTCCCGTTGAACTGCGTGCCGTGAACCGGCTGCGCGAGCACCAACAACGACTATTTTAGGCCGTAAGCTGTCTGGCAGCCTACAAAATGGCGCTAGCCTCTACAATGTGTGACCACTTTTTCCTTTGTCCGACATGGCCCATTCCGACACCATTGATCAAATTGCCGAGCGTGTAGATCATTTGTTGTTGCGCCACGAAGAGCTGCAACGAACCAACGCTTTGCTGGCCCAACAAGTGCAGGTGCTGACGCTCGAGCGCGACCAGCTCAAGTCGCGTCTGGCTGCGGCCAGAGCCCGGGTGGATGCCTTGATCGAGCGCCTGCCCGCA
>JACCDW011414444.1_pt1 | contig 21571 bp, 30 predicted proteins | sample 7449781 | NCBI WGS metagenome assembly JACCDW01 (sample SAMN15323449, study PRJNA562643) | freshwater metagenome | isolation source: river surface water | place: USA:Blue River Watershed | collected 2017-08-18
AGAAGATTTTTTGCTAATTCTAGATGACCATTTTTACATGCATATTTAAAAACCTTATCATAATTTACTTTAGGATGATTCATGATATTATTATTTACTCATATAGTTTAGAAAAAAACAAAATTCAATTTTTTACAATACTGATTATCATGTTAGATTTATTTTTATATGTGGATTTCTATTTATTTTCGCTTTAATAATTATGTTTTTTATTTTATATTCTCTGCCATTATAATTTGTGTATCTTTTAGATAAATTTAATACTGTTTCAAATAACTTATGTTTTTTTGTTAGGACATTTATCGAACCCATATTATTGTCCCATGTAATTTTAATAAAATAGAATAAATTATTGCTAACTTCTTGTACAAGAATATTTTGAATTTCGTGAACTTTCATTTGATATCTGGTATTGTGGGTAACAAGGAGGAAGTAAATCAATTTTTTCCAAAGATTTAAGAGATTTTGTCTAATGATAGATGAAAAAACAATTTTTAAAAAGTATGATGATTTTCATAATATTTTAATTTGAATTATCTTTTATAAAATTAAAGAGTTTAAGTTGTTTAAACGTAAGTAAACATTTTACTTCGTTTTTATCAATACTGAAATTACTAATTATTCCGATATAGTCGTTTAAATTTGCCAAAGGACTATATGGACATATATGTTTGTGAAATTTAGATAATCCGATTATTTTATAATAAGTATAAGGGTGATGATTAATATCAACATATTCTTTTCTTATTTCCATTATAAAATTTAATGCGGCTGGAGATTCTTTTATTAATGTTTTTCTTGCAGATTCTATAGCAGGATTATCATAATTTTTATTACATAAGTTTATAATTTCGAATAAAGGCACAATGTATTTTTCCTTACCATCTACATTTACCCCATATAAATCCGGATTTGTTATTTTAATTGTTCCCAAACTATTTCCCATTTGTAATATGTATATGTATATATATTAAAGCAAAAATTCAATTTTTTATATCAAACAAAAATTAATTGAATTGAATTATATTATTGTAGAATAAAAATAATATATATATTAATATTGTTCAATGATTTAAATTAAATGTGAATGATCTTTTATAAAGTTAAAGAGTTTAAGTTGGTCATCAGTAAGCAAACATTTTATTTTTTGTTCATCAATATTGAATTCATTTGTTAGCCTAAAATAATCTTCTATTTGAACGCCACGGTGTTTGTGAAAACTAGATAATTCGATAATTTTTCTCCAAGTATTACTGCCATACAAATCTTCAAAGCAGTGTGATCTCATTATAAAATTTAACGCAACTGGATATTCTTTTATGAATTTTTGTCTTATTGGCTCTACAACAGGGTTTTCATATGTTTCACTACAGAAGTTTATGATGTCAAATAAACATACTATATTTGATTCCTTACCATTCACATTTACCGGATATAATTCTGGTCTTGTGTACCAAGTTTTATCACTGCATATATTTCCCATTTTCTATACTTTTTTTCTCAATATATAATTCATTTCATTTTTTTAGTCTTTACCAAAGGTTATTCATTTCTACCAAAGGTTATTTATTTTACAAAAAATTGATTTAATTTTATTACTATTTAGGTATGCATAATAGTAATAATGAATCATCCCAAGGTTAATGTTAGTAAAGTATTTATCTATGCCTGTAAGAATGGACATTTAGACATCGCAAAACAGTTGTTTGAATTTGTTCCTTCTCTAGAAGAAGCATTTCAATTTGCATGTATCGATGGTCGTCTAGATGTTGCTAAATGGCTACTTGAATCTAAACCTACAATTGATATTAGTACAGAAACTTTCACCTGGGCTTGTCTAATGGGTCACATTGAAGTTGCTAAGTGGTTATTTCAAGTAAAACCTACTATTAACATTTCTGATGAAGCTTTTATGTTTGCATGTGAAAATGGACACTTAAATGTTGCTAAGTGGTTAATTGAAGTTAAACCGACGATTGATGTTAAAGCTGATAATAATTATGCATATTTAGGTGCTATAAAAAACAAACATAAGGAAATTACCAAGTGGTTAGCTAAAGTTATGTATGTGATTGATAATCAGGATGAAAGTGAAAGTGAACGTAATATTATAACTACATGTAGAAATGGACAATTAGAAATTGCAAAATTAGTACTTAAACTTAGACCAAATACGTATATCAGTGACACTTGTTTCAGCAAGGCTTGTGAAGATGGTCACTTAGAAGTTGCTAAGTGGTTACTTGAGGTGAAACCAACTATCAATATTACATATGATTGTTTCTGTAGAGCGTGTACAAATGGACACTTAGAAATTGCTAAGTGGTTACTTGAAGTAAAGCCAACACTAGATATATCTGATAATAGTGAACGTGCTTTTAGAGGTGCTTGTATACATGGACACTTAGAAGTTGCCAAGTGGTTATTTGAGGTGAAACCAAAAATTAATATATCGTTTAAACATGATGAAGCGTTTGAATTTGCATGTCTGAATTGTCATACGAATGTCGCTAATTGGTTAGCATCTACATTTCCTAAAAAATATAAAATCACCGTTGTAGATGATATAATTATAAATTATAGAACTAAGAATTTTATTGAAGGTTTATTAGGCTTTTAAACATTTGCACACAAAAAAATTGAATCGTATTTTTTATATCACAACATATTATATAATATAACAATATGGATTTGATAAATACAATAAATACAATAAATAATATTATTCATCCTCATTATTACTTAGTTTATGATCCTGATAGTGATACACCTGTTACTAATTTTGAAACATTAGTTAGTTATAAACAAATATTTTGGAAATTAAGTGGAAAAAATAGAATGGTTATAAGTGCCAAAAAACAAAATGAATTAGTAGAAATAGTAAGACAATTAAATTTGGGAAAAATAGAAACATATAAAATTAATGGAATGGGAAAATATTTGGTTTTGGATTTACAAGAAGAAATTAAATAAAATCATATAAGAATAATTTTATTCTCTCTACAAAAGATACACACTAACAAATTCGTGATAAAGTATTTTATAAGGAATTTTTTTATTGTCTTTTAGTACTCGTAAACTTAGAAGTTGTAGTCGCAAGCTTAATAAAAAATATACAAAGAAACATTAAATACCAATGCCTCTTATATCATATTCATCTAAATCTTCTTCATCTGAATCTTCTTCATCTGAATCTTCTTCATCTAAATCTTCTTCATCTAAATCTTCTGCATCTAATTCTTCTTCATCTGAATCTTGGCCAAATAGTTCATAATAATATACCATTAATTCTTCATTATCAATAATGAATTGATTCCACACAATAGAATTCAAATCATTCTTATAACTAACAATGATAGGATGAATTTCAATAGGACTATCGTTAAATGACAAACTTTTTGTATAATCTTCATAGTTTTCAAATGGACCATCATAAGTTCGATTATACATTTCATTTGCAATCAAAGTATAAACAATATCTTTTAATTCTGTTAAATCTTTGACTAATCCAGCATCGATGTGAACATTATTGATAGGAAGAATAAATCCAATTGTATATAACATCATTTTGTAATTTATGAAACAATATATTACAAAAAAGTCTTTCAATTTTTTCTTACATATTTGCAACTGATAGATTTAAAAGTGCAAAGGTGTAAAAAGTCGCAAATGGGCTTCAACGTAATCATGAAACTCACATATATGTATATCAATACCAACATGTAAAGCTTTAACCATTTCTTTATTTAAACAAATATAGTATTCATCATCCACTAATTTATTATCAATACAATACCGATAAAAGAGTTGAATAATTTCAGGTTTAGATACAATCTTACCTTTAGGTATACGCAACAATTTAGATAATAATGTACTAACAATGTAAGGTGTATCATAAATAATTTGATTATCAAATGGATATACAAATTCTAAATACGGATTAATGAATTTTTTGTATTTGAGATATAACAAAGAATGTTCTTTTTTCAAAGATAAATTAAAAAATTTATAACAATTTATTGTACTAACATTTGGAACTTCTTTTTCTTCTTTTTCTTCTTTTTCTTCTTTTTCTTCTTTTTCTTCTTTTTCAACATTTACAAAAGTATTTATTCCAAATAATTTTTCTAAAATATTTTTATACATTATTAGTTAAATATTAGAAATAAAATTGTATTAATGATAATATAATGTATAAAGATGTTAGATTGCAGATATTACATAGTTATTTTTGTGCAACACTTATCGATGATTTAAGTGCTTATGGAAAAATGAATAAATACATAGACGAACTATTTGATAATAGAACAAAAATAGAATTTGTATCAGATACATATATCGATGAAAAATTTGAGACATATTTAAAAAGTATTGGAGTAACAATACTTAATGGAACTTACACTTTTGATATTTTAGATAATGGAATTTTAGATAATGTAATATCTTCTTAGTCGATAATAATATCTTCTACATAGATCATATTATAATACTTATTATCTTCAACAAAATTCATATATTCATTCTCAATATTATGAGGATGAGTGTGACTCATATAAACTTCATATTTAATTAATAATTCAGTAAATATAGGATGATTTATTCCATGCACAAGTTTTTTCAATAAAGTAATTATATTAAAAAGCGTATGTTTATTAATATAAATATTAAATGGATCTGTTAGAACATCAAAGTATAAATTAACTACAGAAACCATTTTATCAAAGTCACCATAAGCATTAGAATATTCTTGTCGAAAGTCATGATAATGTTCTTCAATATATTCCAAATGTTCTAACAAGCTAATGTATTGCATTACTTATTTATGTATATAATTAAATATATAAAACATAATCAATTTTTTATGTCAAATTTTAATGCATCTTTTACAAGTTCATCATACGATACATAATTCTTTCCAGCAAAAGTATAATTTTTCGTGTAATAATTATATGATGCTACAAAAGTAGTAGTCCCTTTAATAACTCCTAGACCATAAATCAATTGATTTAGAGGGATTATTTAATATTTCATTTTCATCAATAGTATTATAATGTGTAAATGAAAATAAATTAAGAAAATGTAAAAAATATGGATAATAATTTAAATGTAAAATATTCTTTATTATGTTTATTATGTACACCAACGTTTTGAATTTTTATTTCTATAAAATCCACTAATATGTACATTTTCATCTTGTTTTAATTTATATAAACTAGATTTAACTATAGTCCCATCATCAGTCGAATAATATATATCTTTAATCTTATATCCTTTCTTATTATTTTCTAAAATACGAATACAATTAGCACATGGCTTACTATTAGCTAATTCTGATGTTTTCAAGAAACGAACAACTAACATATTTATTGATTCTAATCTTTTTCTATTTGTATTTAATACAGGAAGCTTATTAAGAGCATCGTGTTCTGCATGAATCGTAGGACGAGAACCATCAAGGTCCGCATATTTGTTTATACCAAAAGTAAGTATATTAATCCTCTTGTAAGCTAGCTTTCCCTTCTTCTAACGCTAATTTACCTTTAAATGCACAAGCCATATGGAAATAATTACCACAAACACATTCACGTGCAACATTCTTATTAATTCTAAATGAACTCATATCAGTATCAGTTGGAAGACAAAATCGCTTCATAAACAAAGTATTGGTAATAGTCTCCATTTCTATATATAATGCATAAATAGAAAAATAAATTAAATTCAATTTTATTTATTTAATTCATATTAAATTCAATTTTATTTATTTAATTCATATTAAATTCAATTTTATTTATTTAATTCATATTAAATTCAATTTTATTTAATTCGTAATGAAGTTTTCCATAATTACATTATCAGTTTCATTACGCTTCTTAACCCATGATTTTAAATGGAATATTACCTGAGCTGGCGTAAATGCATATTCCGGAATACTTTTTAAGACTTCTTCTTCTATGTCTCTCTGAATAAATCTCTTATAAATCTTTCGTAACTGATAATGATCACACTTTTTCATTTCTATATTGTAATCAACACGACACGCTCGGTATAAAGCAGGATCTAATTTTTGTATGTGATTGGTGGTTATAATTGTAATAGATTCTTTGTAAGTTTGGGTTCCATCAAGCAAATTTAATAAATATTCCAAAGTCAAACTGTCATCACCAGTTTCATTTAAATCTGTAATATTCAATTCATTAGTATCGGTTGTCCTTTTTTTGACTACATTAGTCATTGCATCAATGTCCTCAAATATAATAATTCCTCCACCCACATGTACCGTATTTACATAATCATATATTTCTTTTAATTCTTCATTCTTCTTGATGTTTTTCAAATTCACATAAAATATATCTCGTCCAAAATACGATGCAATTGTAACAATCGTAGTTGTTTTTCCACAACCAGGTTCTCCATGTAACAAAATGTTCAACTTATTTAAAATGCCTAATTCTGTCATCATATCCTTGTCTTTTTGAAAGGATTCAACTATATTGTACAAATATTCATCTTGTTGTTTTTGTAAATATAAATTATTAAACGAAGCATATCTATTATTAATTTGAGTTGGCTCAACCTTATTCTTTTTAGTTTCAACATTAATCTCTTTTTCTGGTTCTGGACCCAATAATTTAAATATCTCTACAGAAGAAACATCTCCAATAGATTCTTTATTCTTCATATATGTTTCATAATCTGGATTCGCGATTTTTGTTTTAACTATTTGTTCGACTACTTTGATAGTGTATATATTAATATTGTTATTTGTATTTTGTCGCTTTGAACAATCGCCTACATAGTTTATAAAATCAAATACCTTGGTTCGTAATTGTTCTGAACTATAAGTCGATGGTCCTCGAATTGTCATCTTTAATGCTGATTTTGATACAACCGTATTATTTTCTATAACTTCTAAATAGTCGTGTATAAATTTATCTCTTTTGGTTTGGCATAAATTTAGACTATTTACTACCGAATTTATATATGGTAGCGGTGTGCTTGCGTTTGATGCTCTATATGTAAAATTAGGGATAGAATACAATTTATCTATACTAGTTCTTAACATATTAATATTGGTAATAGCAGTTAAATTCGCTAAATAAATTAACCAATCCGCATTTGTATATTTATTTAAGACGTCATTACCGAGATTATATAATTGTTCTATGATATGTCGGTCATAACAAAATATTTTACATAAAGATTCATGATTAAAATTGCGTATTTTAAATTGAATTGATGATCCAATAGACGGATCTAGTAAGTTTATTAAAGTCACCACATAATCATTCTTAGAATTAGAATTAGAATTAGAATTAGAATTAGAATTAGAATTAGAATTAGAATTAGAATTAGGGGCTTCTATATCATATATCGTTCTATCATGAGGATTAATGGAAAGAGTTTGAATGGGAAATAGTTGACATTTGGAACATGTATTAACGTGTTTCAAATAGCTATTTACATCAGTAAAACTACCTAGAGACCTTGCATACACTAATAGTATTTCATCGGTTAGACTATGTCTAGTAAATACGAAATCAACAATAGAATGTTTCTTTATTTTGACTGAAGTAATGATATTTTTATTTATTTGTGTGTTAAACTCAATATTACTTATGTTTATATTCGTATCCATATGATTGATATTAATATTTTTAAATACTTTTGTTATTTCTATTGCATTTTGAGACATACTAATATTATCAATAATTTGTTCGTCATACGTAATTAAATAAACTCCGTTATCGATATTTCTCTGATTCAATAGTAACATCGTTAGACCTTTCATAAATGTTTCAGTTACATTTATGTTTAAATATACTGTATTTTCACTTGAAGAATCTTCATAAACGATGTTATCTTCTGGAGTTTTGTTAGATCTCCATCGAAACCGAAACATATTTCGTATTCCACCATTAACATAAGAAATACCATTATACAAATTCGTGATTGATATTTGTTTTAATACATCAGTAATACTATTATTAATATTTTGTTTATGTTCTGTGACAAAATTTTGTATAACAGTTTTCGTAATGTCGGCAGTTAATAAAATACCAAAACCAATAAATAAAGTTTTGATAGTTCGACGTTGGTCTGGATTAACCATTTTAACATATTCAGTTGTTAGTTCATGAATACCCTTAGTAATATAGTCATTTGGATTCAATGCAGAAACCAAATTAGTAGAAACTTGTTGAGTAGTAGTTGTTGTTGTCATTGCATAAATCTAACACAACTGAACAATAAACAATAATTTTCAATTTTATTTAATATTTATACCTTTTCACAATAATAGGATATTAAAATGAAATTAATTATAAACCGATAAAAAATAATATAACTTAATCTTGTTTAATAGCATTTCTTAGGTTTCTTCGTCGAACTGCAATCTCGACCATAGCATCAAAATCTTTATTAAAATTATAAAGTGCGAATACTGTAAAAGTAAGTACAAGTATAATAATTATTAATGGAGTATAGTCTGGACCAGATAATTCAGCAATCAACTTCGATACACTGGATTGTATAAAATTGGGCAACATAAGAGAGGGAATAATATCGTTTTCAATTGTGACAATAGGAATCATTTTAATATGTAAAAAAGAAAGACACCAAATTAATTTCAATTTTTTAAGCGAAGCTACCGTTGGTTTAAGGGACTTTGTCCCGACCGTCGTTTACGAAAGTGCTGATAAAAAATATTAATTTTTAATGAATCGCGCTATACAAATGAAGACCTAAATAATACTTCAGGATCATTGCATCGAATTGCATTATTAATACTAAAAGGTATATGTAAAAAAGGATTAGATTTCAAAGTGATAATATTAATAGCACCTATTAAGAATCTAATATATAGCCATCGAAGTATATAATACAATTTACAAGATAGTTCTAATAACGATTCATTACCATATATATTTGAACGTAAATCATATCCCATAACACCATTTAATTCATATATTTTAAATATACCTTTGTTTAATTCATCAACAGATTCAAAACCAATGTCATATCGACCCGCATAAAAATTGGGTACTTTTGATGAAATTCTAGTAATAATTTTGTTAAACGAATTTGTGTCAATGAGTTCATTACATTTAGTTGAGGCATTATTTTTAATATTTCCACAAGATAATGGTTTCCATTCATTCAAATCAGTATTGTCTTTTGACACAACTGAAATAACATTACCATTATTTACATATGGAATTTTTTCATATAACACGCCTATTTCATGTTTACTCTTATAGAATTCTTGTATTAAATATATTTCATTCGGATCCATAGTTAATTTATATTTATCTAAATCAGAATTATTTCGTAATAAACTAACATTTTTACCATTACTAGAACATTTTGAAGGTTTAATAATGCAAGGATAATTATGTATTTTAGATTTATAAATATATGTTTTTAATACATTATTTTTAGGAAAGTATTTTGCAATGCCATATTTACTCATTTCACTTGGCCATATGTTAACCGATGATAGTAATATAAATGGTATTACATAAAATATAATAAACACAAATATAATAATCGGTATATACATATGCATGTTAAGCATATGATATAAGATAATAAATGGGGTAGCGTATAATATAATAACAATTAAAATAAATAAAGAATTTTTATAATCCATAATTATTATATAATGAGAAAAATATTAAAAACTATGGTTGTAGTTGTACATAGAATAATTGTTTATTTTATGTTCATAGGTGTATTATTGCCAAATCATTTGTTATTTTATTACTTATGTGTATGGCCTGGGGTTTATTTACATTGGCAAATAAATGACCAACATTGTATTTTAACACAATTAGAGTATTATTTAGATGGACGAAAATTTCCACCAAAAGCCCAAGATGACCATAATTATCCTTTTGCACAAGGTATCTTAAGAACAATAGGAATATACATTCATGATAGTCAACTTCATGGATTAATATTATTTGTATTAACGACATTATGGATTATAGGATTTATAAGATATTGTTTACGTTGGTAATAACATTTGATAACCTTTGGTATAAAACCTTTGGTTAAACCTTTGGTTAAACCTTTGGTTAAACCTTTGGTATAAAACCTTTGGTAAAACTTCTATGTTCTATGTATTATATGCCATTTATGCGTAGTAGTTATTTCGAATATATCTATGTTTAAATTATTTTTCCATTCATCTAAGTGTTCTTTACGTACAAATAACTTACAAGGATGTCTATACATATTTTTAATTTCAACAACATCAGCTCTATTGATACTAAACCTTTTTTCAAAATCAACCCAATCTAAATCAGTTATAACGGGATATATATATTCCATAAGTATTATAATATGTAAAAAAATCTTTATATTATAATCCAACAATGATATTAAAATCCAACATTTAAAGATACAAGATTACCGCCTAAGGTTGGATAATCAGTTAATTTATTATTTTGACAACATAGTTCTGTAAGGTTTTCATTTATTTCTGGTAATGAAGTTAATTGATTATTTTCGCATCGTAAACATAATAGTTTCTTATTAAGTTTAGGTAACTGTGTTAATTTATTATAGTGGCACTCTAATCTCATTATATTCTTATTGAGTTTTGGTAGAGAAGTCAATTGATTGCAATTACATGTTAGATTCAATAGAGTTTCTGGTAATTCTGGTAACGAAATCAATTGATTCATTTTACAATTTAAAGTTTGTAGTTTATTATTAAGTTGAGGTAACTGTGTTAAGCAATTATTGTAACATAATAAATGTATAAGTTCATTATTTAATTCTGGTAAGGAAGTAAGTTGATTGTTAGTGCAAATTAAAGTCTTTAAATTATCATTTAATTCTGGTAACGAAGTTAAATAATTATATGAACAATCCAATCTTTCAAGTGATTTTGGTAATTCTGGTAACGAAGTTAACTCATTCCCATAACAATGTAAACAATTTAATATTGTAAATCTAGACAAATCTGGAATATATTTTAGTCCTTTTTTACTTAGATCAATTTTAAGTGTATTCCTATGCAATGAATTTAAATATTCTTCAACATTAAATTGTTTAGAAGAATCATTAGAAACATTAGAAACATTAGTATTATTAGGTGCATTATTAATAAGTTCCTCAAGAATCATATTTCGTAATCGAAGTTCATTGTTTTCTAATCGAAGTTCATTGTTTTCTTTTTGTAATTGTTGTATGAAATCTTTATTTTTATTCAAAAGGATAAGAAGACGAGTCTCATAACCCTTAACTCTATTTTCTAATTCAGTCATAATTCTTTCTTATTAAAATCTAAATAACTAACAAAAAATATTTCAATTTTTAACACCATCGGCCATTAATGGCCTTGGCAACTGTTACTTTGCGACTGATTAAATCGCCGGTTATAAAAGTCCAAAGGTGTAAAATACAGTTTAATTATGAACCCATTTATTCTTATTGAAATATACTTTGTTATTATCTGAATCTCTATAGAGATATTCTTTTCTAGTGTTGTAATCGCAAGAAATGTTTCCTACATACTCCAAATCATTGATATTTTTGTCATATGAATTTATAATTAAAATGTCTTTTAATTCATCATTTAATTCACCATAATAACGACCATCTTTGACGTAAACATTTTCATATATTTGTAGAAATTTTAACCACCAGTCATTAAAATACGTGGTTACATCAATTTTCACATATTCAGATAAGTCTATTCCTTGCATTTCAAGTTTTTCTTCAAATGAACATTTTTGGATTACCTTTTCCCTTTGTTGTCTCAATAACTCTATTTGTCTTCTTGATGCCTTTATATTTTCTTCAAGATTCTTACATACCGATAGTTCCAAAGTAAGTTGTTCTTCTATATCTTTAAGAGTTGTCATTGCGGGATTTATGTTGTCGTTATGTAACAACTAATAATGTTTCAATTTTTTGTTGTTTTGTGCTTTTTAATATTTTAAACCTGGATTTCCAATGTCTCCTTTTACACCGGGTATATTAATATCTCCTTCTAAACCTGGTTTTCCAATGTCTCCTTTTAATTCTTCTTTCCAACCATGAAAGAATAATTTTTGTATCGTATCGCGATATAATATCGGTTCAGAAACAGTTACTTCATATAATCCTGTATCTGTTCTTCTAATTGAAATTACATCATTAATTAGTTTTGTAATCGTATAATCTTTATAAGCAATATGTAATAATCTCATTATAAATATATAATAATATATCTTTAAACCATTTTTTTAAATTAATATGTTAAAAGGTGTAACAATTCGATAAAAATCTACAACTCCTAGGTATATACTGTGCTAACCATGGTCGTATCCTATGGATTTATACACCTGTCCCGTATTAGGGACGAAGTAGCCGTCCCATTAATGTCCCAATGTGCCTCATATGCTTCCCCATGGGGAAATCCCAGAAATGAGTGACAAAACGACAAATGAGTGACAAAATGTGTTAATGGATTATCGGGACGAAGTCCCTTTAACCAACGGCAGCTTCGCTTAAAAATTGAAATACTTTTATAGTCTATAAGTATAAGTATAAGTATAAGTATAAAGATGGAACACATTAACGAAACTTTGAGACAATTTGACAATATGATGCATGATGCTACGTATAAAATTCAAACTGCTATGATTGATATTGATAATTTAAATGACGTAATTGAAAGTCGAACCATAGAATACTCTGGGTTCGTATCTGAACTTATTAAAGATACTGACAAGAATCAGATATCTGTATTGACTGTACACCATAAGAAAGTACTTACTGAATCTATCTCTGACATGCGATCACAACTATTAAGACTGACGGAATATATTAATAAATTGGAACGTAATACGGATTCTATGTTTGAAGGTATGAGTATATAATGATGTTTAATTTGTTTTTTATTTGGAAAAAAAGAACAAATTAAATTACAACATTTATTCATCGTATTCCTCTTCGACTTCTTCTTCGTTTTCGGTTTCAATGTTATCATCGGTAAACATCTTCACAAATGTAATATCAGTCTTTTCTTCATATATTCCGGAATACTTACCGACAGTTGTTTGTGTTTCCATGTTAATTATATCGCCGAGTTCATTACGAATGTATTTCTTTCCATCTGTATAACTGAATACCTTTGCCTTAGGTTTAGCGGTAATAACAGGTGCAACAGGAGCAGGAGTAGTAGTAGTACTGAATGCGTCAAGTGCTTCTATCTTTGCTGCTGCAAGTATTTCACTATTAGTAGTAGTAGTAGTAGTAGTAGTGCCGTTCTTCGCGGCCTTACGTTTTTCAGCGGCTTCCTTGCGTTTTCTGATAGTTTCGGCATAATTATGAATAGCTTCATTTGCAAATTCTTCGGAAATGCCTTGAGAGATGATTTGTTCAACATCTTTACCTTGTTCTGCAAGAGCCTTTGCAATAGCCTTACTAGCTTTATCGGCAGCGGCCTTTTGTTTTAGGGATTCTTTCAATTCAGCATCGTGTCTTTTGTCTTCGGTAGTTTTCTTCTTCGAATTGCCGGATGCAACTGTAGCAACGACGGTACTAAAGATATCATCAGAGTCACCGGAAGCGGTTTCTTTGGCAGGGGCGGCTTTACGTCCGCGTCCCGATTTTGGAACAACAACGAGGTCGTTAGCAGGAATGTCAATATTGAAATTATTCTTAATGTATGTAGCAGCGGTATTAATATCAATTCCCATCTTTTCAATAGCTCGAGTATAAGGTTCAGGTTTCTTTCCTTTTGGTGTCTTGAATTCGGTTCCTTGTTCGTTACGGTCATCAACCGTTCCGTGGTCAGGTTTACCGCTTGAGTTTTTCTCGGTTTGTGCGAAACACTTTGTACAATATGTTTCATCATCACTCACTTTGTTTTCACAAGGAGTAAAGAGACCATGATTGTTTACAAGTGCTTGGCATCCAATCCAAGGCATTTCATAGCAGCTAAATGGTCGTGGGATTTTCTTTTCACGAGTAGCACGTGAACTTCCTGTACCTTTAGCGACAGATTTCTTCAATAACTTAGCTGCATCAATATTCAAATTGTTTAAAGCTTCATCTGCATTGAAATTATATTCAGTTGCCAATTTATTGACACTGTCAATCATACATCGTTTCAATGCACTTTCAAGACTTTTCACAATAAGATCAGTTACCTCAAGTTGAGGAGTATTGACAATAGCATCCATGATAGGAGTAGTAGCGGTGATAGTGGACATAATTAATAATTTACTCGTGTGTGATATCTTACGTTATAATTGAAATACTTAATGAAAAAAGTATTTCAATTTTTTCTATAAAATTGATAATATTTTTGTTAGTTCATTTATACAAATACAATTAAATTAATTATGTCAGAACGTTGTGGTATTAGTATTTGTGGATTACTCATCATGTCGGTCACGTTGGCGATATCTATTGTAATGTATGTTACTGGGTGTATCAATGGTATGTGTCCTCGTTTTATACATACAAATGGAGTTATTACAAGATTTCATTATACAACAAAGTTGCATCGTGTTTCAAATACAAATGAATATATACCGATGTATAATATTTATGTTGATATAGTTACAACGGATAATTTAAATTGTAGTTCAGAGGTGTATTCTGATAAGCGTCGTTTGCCGAATATGAATTCAACGACTATATATGATTATTCGATAGGACAAACTCATAATGTTTATATTATTAAAGAGAATTCTGATAAATGTATTATAGATGATGATGGTAAGTTATATTTAAATGCGATTACAGCAATTATAATGTTTATTCTGTTTGGGATATCAACATTGTTGTTGTTATCTTGGTTTATACCGGTGCGAACAGATGAATTAAGTTATTCGATGAAGATGTTTGTGAAAAATGTTTATAGTAAAAGACCGTCTTCGCCAAAGATTTTACCTACATAGTCGCGTCGTATTTGGTACGGTGTTATTGTTAAAGGCCAGTATTGTACACTTTTTTTACCTTCGGTCTCTTAGTGTACTATTTGGCCACCGAAAAGTTTGCGTCGGTCCCCTTTACACAGGGGGTAAAACTCAGAAATGAGTGATGAAACGACAAATGGGTTATAAAAAAATACATTCTTACTTACAAATAAATTGTCAAATTCTTATGATTTTTGTTTTCTATTCTGGTAGGTTTTTCAACATTATCCGGCAAAACACTGTTCAATACATTTAAGAATTGTCTTTGGGCATCTATTCCATCTATTCCACTTAGATTTCTTGTGAATCCAGCTTGGCGCCAACTTGTTTTATTATATCTGAAAGGTACGATTATTCTTGAGTATTCTGTAGTAGCATCGGGGATCCATGCATAGAATCCATCTCCAAATTTATATTCGTAATCATCATACGCTACATTCATATCTACCTCGGGAATTTCATTATCAATCATTACAATATTGATAATTGCAGGATGGTTTGGCTTTGAGTTCATTGTCCTATATATAATCATTTTTGAACTAACAAAAGTATTTCAATTTTACCAACTATATTATTGTTAGTTGCACTGTGATATTATTGAAGGCCAGTATTGTACACATTTAACCTTCGGTCCATTGGTGTACTATTTGGCCGCCGAAAAGCCTGTGTTGGTCCCCTTTACACAGGGGGTCCCCATGGGAAACCCAGAAATGAGTGATGAAACGACAAATGGGTTATATTAGTATTTCAACTATTTACGTCCCCCTATTGGGGGGACCACTTCCGGGGAATTAGGGTCCCATATTGTAAGATCAACCTGGGGGAAAACTGGGAATTGTCAGGGGGTATTTCTGGGACCTATTTATATTTGTATAATTACGGTTATTATAATAAAAAATAAATTACTTATGTTAGTTAAACATTGTTACTTTGTTGGAAAACATTGTTACTTTCTTTACTGCAACATTGTTTTGAGTTAATTGTACTGTATGTTTGATTATAACAAAAGTATTTCAATTAAACAAAAGTATTTCAATTAAACAAAGTTACAATATAAAAGTAAATTACTAATGTTAGTTACACTGTGATATTATTGAAGGCTTGTATTGTACATTTTTTACCTTCGGTCCATTGGTGTACTATTTGGCCGCCGGGTTGCCGATGTTTTCGGTCCCCTTTACACAGGGGGTCCCCGTGGAAAAACCCAGAAATGAGTGATGAAACGACAAATGGGTTGCATATACTATTACATCTGTGCGTAGCACTTTCGTAAACGACAGTTGCCTTTGGTGGCATGCCTGCCTTTTTTTAAAAGGCGGTGCGGTGAAAAATGCCCCAAGTGGGACATCGTTCTTATGATTAATTAATTACAGTTACAAGACAATATACTTATTCTTCCATATCAACGGCTTCTTCCTCATCGAAGAAGACTACCAAATTCAAATCGGTCTTCGCCTCAAAGACACCAGTGTACTTACCTATGACACTCTTCGTGGTCAAATCGAAGATATCACCATTACTATCTCGACCATACTTCACACCGTTGTGGCTGAACGCTTTCGCCTTTGGTTTAGGCTTAGTGTCATCATTTTGTTCAGCTTGGGGGGCAGGTGCGGAAACGGGAACAGGGACTTGGACGGGAACGGGTTCGGGAACGGGAACGGGAACTTGGATGGGTTCGGGAGCAGGAGCAGAAGTATCGATCTCGACAACGGGTTCGGGCTCAGCCTTAACGACTGTCGTAGTGCCTTTCTTCGCGGCCTTACGTTTCTCAGCGGCTTCCTTGCGTTTTCTGAGAGTTTCCGAGTGATTGTGAATAGCCTCATTCGCAATCTCCTCGGAAATGTTCATGGCCATCATATCAGCGACCGACTTCCCTTGTTCTGCAAGGGCCTTCGCGATCGCCTTAGCAGCCTTCAAGTCCTTCTCACGTTGGGCTTGGGCTACTTTTTCGGCCTTCTCAGATTCCTTCTCAGACGAGCTATCGGAAGATGTATCGCCCTTCTTGCGAACTACACGTTTCTTCACCTCGACCAAGTCGGCAGCAGGAATTTCAATACCCATTGCTGAGTAATGTTCAACCGCGAACTGAACATCGATCTTCAAATCCTCCAACACACGGGTGTATGCAGCAGGTTTACGACCTTTGTTATCCTTCCATTCTGCACCTCCGTTGGCACGCGAATCCACGGTACCATACTTATTCGCCGCGTCACTCTTGACGCACTTCGCACAATACTCCTCCCCGTTTACCGGGTTCTCGCATGGCGTAAATAAGTTATGGTTCACGCAGATCGCCTGACAACCTGTCCAAGGTTGAGGGTAGCAGCTGAAAGGGCGCGGAATCTTCTTCTCCCGAGTCTTCTTCTCCTTCTCACCATCCGTTCCTTCCGACGACGATGTCGACGACTTTCCGCGTTTCGCCATTGGTTTCTGAACCAGCTTTGTTGCATCCAGGTTCAGTTTCGCAAAGGCTTCATTCAAATCGAAACCGTATTCTTCCGAAAGTTTCTTCACACCTTCCAACATGTAACGTTGGACGGCACCTTCGATAGACTTAACGATAATCGAATTCAATTCGACAGCGGGATTGGTCGCGGCACTTTCGCCGGAAATCATTGGGGTTGTTGCTTCGGTTTGCATTCTTGCAGTTAATTGATGATGACACTAAAATTATGATGACCCTATCGACGAAAAGTATTTCAATTTTTTTTGAAATACGCGGGTTTTCTCATCTACTAAAAATCATGCTTTTCGCGTTTATTCAATTTTTTCAGACTACACCTGTTTTTACCTCTACTAAAAATCATGTCTATTCGATTTTTAGTTTCACTCATTCCTAGGGGAACCCATTAAAAATTGAATTTGGAGGGTTGTTTTTTAGTTCCTAATTTTTCCCATATGAACAAAAAAAAATTGAAATGCTTTTCCAGACCATACCCTCTGCAATTACCCGCATTAAGTACGACCCATGAACGCCTTAGAAATCGCTCTCTCCAACGCTAATAACAACGCTAACATCGCTGTGACCCGACAGATACCCCTTGCCCCTTTCCGTCTGTCCTGGTTTCACTTCGAGACTACCAAGCCCATCGATGAAATCGATGCTGCTATCGTCAATGAACTATCCGGTAGGCAATATACGAACTCACCCTTCGTATATGCATACATCGGCAATACATTTGAGATACACATCTATAAGGGCTACCACGACGATACGACTTCATTCATCGTCGATTGTCATCGAATTGACGGCGACGAAGCTTTCCTGAATATCGACTCATTTGAGAGAATTAGGCGTGTACTTAATTGCGGGCCAGAAGACCCCGAACGCGAACTACCACTGCCCACTGAGCAATACGCACTGCAAGAAGAAATACCCATTGAATTCCGAGGTAAGTCCCTTTCTGATTTTGAATATGATGACCTAACTCTTATGTTTCAGGAAGCACAAACTAAGAAGATGCTCGAGGATGACCTCATGGAGCAAGAATATGCTGAGACATTTGAAGAAAACAACCGACTCAAGGCCGAAAACAAACAACTCAATACCGAAATCAAGCGCCTTGAGGACGAGATAAAAAGACATAAAGACGATAAACAACGCTACTTCAAAGAACTCGAGTATGTCAGAAATGTTGTCAGACACTTGGTTCACTATGGTAACCACTAAACATAAACATAGACTCTTCTTCAACACAACACACGAATCACATAGAACACAAAATATTAATTAATCAAACAACACAAAAGAATCTGTCCCGTTTTGGGGCTTTTTCACCGCTGCCGCCTTTTAGGAAAAGGCAGGCATGCCAAAATGCTACGCACAAAATTGAATTTTTTTACCTCACTTGGTTAGTTGCAATACATTACTGTTTAAGGCCCGTTTTATACATTATATTACCTTCGGTTTCTTGATGTACTATTTGGCCACCGAAGTTTCGTTCCAAATTCGGGACACCTGGTCCCATTAAGTTTAATACTATGTCTAATATTTGGATAAATTATTGTTAGGTTAAATATATTGACTATTTTATACTCCTTTAGTTTGTTATGATCTAACATTAGTATTTCAAATTTTACATGTATTTTATAAATCGATATGTTAAAAAACATATTTAATTACTTATCCATTTTGTGCGAAGCACTTTTGGCACTCTTGCCTTTTCCCAAAAGGCAGAAAAATTGAAATACTTTTGTTAGTATTGATGTTTGTAAGAGATACAAGATACATTAACAATGACCGAACTATACCAAGCACTTATCAACAACCTGAATGTCCTTTGCAAATACAAATCCGTTCATTACGCCACTCCTAATGGATTAACTACTACCATTAGTATGTTATATCTTTTGGTCAAGAATAACCCTGAATTACTTCTACTTGAAGTCAATGGCAAGAAATTATACGACTATCTGTTTGAACTTTCTAAAACTGTATATTCTGATGCTTACGCTGACTTCTGTTACGACGAAAACAAGAATGCAACCGAATACACCATTGACATGTTCATCGTCAATGACTTGATGCATAAAAAAATGGACTATAGAGATTACTACTGTTCTAACGACGCATACGACTTATACGGTATCACTATGATACAATTAAAAGATTTATTGGTGTTGTCTAAACCTGCCACTATGTAATTAATTAACTAACTTTACGAATTTGGTTCCACTTGGAATCTTTTTCAACGCACTGCCTTTTACACTATGTTATATTGTTAAAGGCCCGCATTATACACTATGTTACCTTCGGTCCATTGGTGTACTATTTGGCCACCGGGTTGCCGAGGTTTTCGTTCCAAATTCGGGACACCTGTCCCCTTTACACAGGGGGGTCACATGGGGAAAAAACAGAAATGAGTGATGAAACGACTTATGGGTTATATTTGGACTCTCTTTATATTATACTACTTTATACTCCTTATGAACTAACATTAGTATTTTAATTAAATTGAAATACTTTTTCACTGTTAGTTTCAAGTAAATAAGTTTATTAATTGACCTACTTATGAATCATCCTAAGATTAACGTTGACAAAGTCTTCATATATGCCTGCAAAAACGGACATCTTGAATTGGCACAGAAATTATACCAAGTCAAACCTGATATTAACATTTCTTTCAAGAACGACCTTGTATTTCGCAAGGCTTGTGAGAATGGACACCTTGAACTTGCTAAGTGGCTATTACTAATCAAACCCACTATCGATGTCTCCGTTTATGCTGAACAACCTTTTCGATATGCTTGTATATATGGACATCTTGAATTAGCTCAGTGGTTACTTCTAATCAAACCTAACATCGACCCTTTTGTACACAAAGATTCCGCATTTCGCTACTCCTTTACACATAAGCATACCGATATTTCTGTGTGGCTAGCCTCATTGTATCCTGATAGATATAAAATTCATTTTGAAAACAACATACCCATACATTATGAGATTAGAACACCCATTCTCATCGATGGAAGCCTTACTATTACTACTCCTGATACTTGTTCCATTTGTCATACTTCTCTTTGTGATGTTATGACTCCATGTCTGCATTCATTTTGTACTTCTTGTATTACCACTTGGCTAAATAAGGATAACTATGATTGCCCTATTTGTAGAACTGATATTGATATTTATAACTCTCATTTTAAACTTTTAACTACTATTATGTGATTTTGGTCATACTTTTCGTGACTTGAATCTTTTTTACCCTTTTACTCTATAACATTAGTTTACATGTATTTTATTTATCTATTAATTAATATATAGCTTAAATTACTTATCCTTTTTGTGCTATGCATTTTATACTTTTGTCTTCTACTCAAACCCAGATAAAATTGAAATACTTTTTTGCATGGTTCTGAAATTAAATGCTACCAACACACATCAACTATGCTTAAGCTTTACCTGCCACGCGTCGAACAAGACAAGACCTACGTCTCCAACGCTTTCAAGAACTACGGAGTTATCACCGATATACTCTTTATGCCCAAGACCGACCATTATGGCAATACTTATAATGGAGCCATCATTTCATTTGATTCATGGAATATGAACTTCTCTCCTGCTGTCCACTTGCTTGAACATATCAAGACTAACAAAGACAACGAATCATATAAGTTCTACCATTACAAACAAAAATTCTGGTTCGTCAACGAATACAAGAATATGGAAAGAACTAAAGATGATATCTCTTCTATCATTGAGGGAACTAATACTATCTCTCTCAATGATAATACTACCGCTATCGATCAACTTAAATTAAAAATTCTATTCCTACAGTCTGAACTTGAGAGAGCCGAACGCAAATCGATGGAATATGAAATGAAGCAAGTCACCGATTCTCTTTACAATGAAGAGTTGCGTAGACAAAATGAACTTCTATCTGCATCTAACGCCGCATTAATTACGGATAATCAGCTAAAAATACATCAATTAACTACTGATAACCAACAAAAAATTATGGAATACGACCATAAACTCGTTTCACTCGCTTTGGAGAACCATAAATTACGCATCGCACATCAACAATTTACACTTGATTTACGTTCCAAGGACATCGTTATTAACCAATTATGTGATAGACTTAAACTTTAAACTTTAATTAACTTACTTAAAAGGATTCCTATTTACGGGGAATATCCTTTTTTTA
>JACCDW010022528.1_pt1 | contig 21558 bp, 22 predicted proteins | sample 7449781 | NCBI WGS metagenome assembly JACCDW01 (sample SAMN15323449, study PRJNA562643) | freshwater metagenome | isolation source: river surface water | place: USA:Blue River Watershed | collected 2017-08-18
AAATGGATTTTTTGAATGAACAAACAAAAACCAATACAGATGGTATTTATCGTATCGATTTATCAAAAGTAAAGGACAAAAAGAAAGGATACCGTTCGGTAGTTCGTTTCCTTCCTAACTTAACCCAGGATGGTAAAGTAGGTCAATTAGCAATTGAGAAAATTTCTCACTATGTTAATATCAAAAATCAAAAAGAGCTTTCAGGTTATTTCGATAGTCCTAAGAATTTTGGTGAAAAGTGTGCTCTTAGTGATCTTTACTACCAATTAACCAACTCAAAGAATGCGATTCTTCAAGAAAGAGCAAAAATGTTAAACTATTCTAAGAAGTATTATTCTTATGTTTTAGTTCTCGAAGATGAACAACAACCAGAATTAGTTGGTAAAATTATGACTTTCCAATACGGTAAGACAATCAAAGATAAGATTTCGGCAGAAAAGAATGGTGAGATTTCAGGTGTATCTTGTAATGTATTTGATCTTTCAGCTGGTAAAGACTTCGTTCTTTTAGTGAAAGAAATTCAAACTGGTGATGAAACATATCCAGACTATAAAATGTCTATGTTTAAGCCAGAAGCATCTTCTCTTCCTATTTACTTCAAAGACAAAGGTGTTTTCAAAAATGCACCACTTGGTGTAGATGGTAAAGTTGATCCAAAGGCTCAAACTACTATTAGAGAGTTCTTAATGGATCGCGAACACAACTTAGAAGATTTTGCTCCAAAAAGATTGGACGAAACACAACAAGGTAAGATTAATGAAATTATTGGTTTCATGACTGGTAAATCTTCACAAAGCTTTGTATCTTCTAAAGCAGAATCAAAGCCAACATCTGAAGATTTTGACTTTGAAGAGTCAATGACTTCTACAAATTCAACCCCATCAACTGATGGTGATGATGACGATTTTTTCAAAGACTTCTGATAAATTTTAAAATAATAAAAAAATCCACTCATTTCGAGTGGATTTTTTGTTTTAAACTTTTATTGAAAAACTATATAAAACAGTAGAAAAATATATTATTCATATGGATTTTTTAAATAAAACCTACAAGAATCGAGTAACAGGTGATTCATTTACTATAATTGATCAATATCAAAATGTTGCTATTACATCAGATAAAGAAAAAATAAATACAGCATTACTTCAAAATGATAAGTTGTTTGTAGAGGTATCTAAACCTTTTTCACCACCTAAGTCAATAAATGAGTCAAACACTTTTAATAAAAGTGAGGATCTTGTAGATCCTACTAAATTCTTTGACAATCAAAGAACTTATGATACCTTTGCACAATCCATAAAAACTGTTGATTTATCAAAGATTAGAGATGATGATAATTCAAATAATTATCAAAATAATCAAAATAATACTGTTGTTAATTATAACAATAATAATTTAATGCCATCAACAAATGAGAGTGCGGTTATCATGTCAGATCCAGAAGATGAAATTGAGGAGCTAAAGAGAAAATATGGAGCAACAACAGTTGACGATTCTGTTAGAAGACAGAACGAGATGTTCTCTAGAATATTAGATCCTCAACAAGAATCAGAACAAGTGACACCGGTTCAAGTTAATAATGTTCAACAGGTAGAAGCTATGAGTGAATATGTTGTTCCGAATCAAGTTTACACAGAACCTCCAGTTCAAAGAATTGAGGTACAAGATCCAATTATATCTATGTTTAAAAATGTTAAAAGAAATTTAGACTTTAAATTAAATTTAAAAATCGATGGTAAAATTCCACGTCTCGATTTTATCGAGATGATGGAAGATTCTTATGAAATATCAATTATTGAATTTTTAGCAGATGAGTTTACAAATAAATTATTAAGTGACCCATCAATTATTCGTAATAAAATTATTGATGAGATCAACTCAATGATTGATAATAAAAATGGAGTTTCTCCAAAAAAAGATGTTAATCCACAGATAACAGATGCAGTGACTATCGAAAATGATGTCAAGCCGGTTGTTAAAAAAAATTCAAATAGAAGTAAAAAAACAATACCATCACCACCAGCACCTCCAAAAAGTAGAAAACTAAAAGAGGGAAAGGAACCAGAGCCTCCAAAAAATATGAATGTTGAATGATACAAGAAATATTCTTAAAAAGAGCATATAATATTCGTAAAGAATATTTAGGAATAAGAAACAATATTGACGATTATGAAAAAAATGTCAAGTTACTTTTAAAGACTTTAGAAGATAAGTCTGTAGACTTACAAGATTTAAAAGATAAAATTGATACTAATAAGATACATGATCCTGAAATGGCTAAATTTGAGCTATTAAAGATAATGATGGAACTTGAAGACGAAATTAATAAAAATGATGGGTATATAAATAAACTTAATACCAATATTGATAAATTAAAAGAAGATGAAGTATCCTTGTTTCGTGATATAAAACAAAGATATCCAGAGATGTCAGATCAAGATATTAAAAAGGAAGTTCAGGATTATATTAAAAAATTAAACCTCTCATAAGAGAGGTTTTTTAATATATATTCAAAAAAGCTTCCATATGAAAATTTCTAAATATTTTCCTATAGATACAAATATTCTTATTGAATATATTTATGATGATTCTAACCTAATTGGGGAGCCATATAATATACTTTACAACTCTAGAACTAATACTAAGTGTTTTATATCATCTGATGAGTTAAAACCAGCACCAAGAGGTTATAAGGCAACAAATAATGACTTATATAATCAACTTTATAAAATTGATCAAGTTCAAGGAAGATATGGTAAAATACCTACTACTAACTCACCTAATACTATTAGTTCTAGTCTATCATTTTTACAATTAAGAAACTTTTCAACATCAATACCAATTAGATATGATATTATTAAAGTTCATGTTCCAGTTGATTATACTTTTGGTGATACTAAAGGATTTTATTTGAGATCATACACATATGATTATGACCACACAAATATTGTTGAGTTATCTAATTATTATTTTAATATAACCGATATTGAGCAGAATTATAAATTAATGTATAGTTCACCTATACAAGTAATTAATGAAAAACAATGGGGCAAATATATACAGATACAAATACCATCAGTAACTAAAGTTTCAGATCAACGTGTTAATGGATTAACACAGTCAACAACTAAAGAAAATACTATTAATTATAATCTTACTAATGGTAAAGGTCTTTCTAAGAATTCTCCAATATTTTTTGATTTTTTCTTTATTAATAGTATTAATACAATTGGTGGATCTCAGTTTATGAATTTGGGACATCGAATTACTTTCACCACACCACAAACACCAGAGTTTGAAAAAATAGGAGTTAGAATTGAAGAATCTACACAAGGGGATTTCTTTTTAATCTATGGAACTTATAACGGTACTATAGCAGAATTTGATAATTTTATTGAAGATTCATATTATAATGGTAATAGATATTACGCTGAATTTATAGTAGATACATATGAAAAAAATGTTAAAACTAAAACCAATACATTTGTTCAAACTGAGGATTTTAGTGATGAAATTGAATTCAGACCTATTTTAAAGTTTACTACAACTACTGCCGTAATAGATGTTACACTTAGACTTATAGATGCTGTTGATAGTACTTTCATTGAGAGAAAAGCATCCTATGGTATGTTACAAGGTGGTGGTGCTAGAATGGGTAGTGAGCCAAATTCAAGATTAGGAACTGGAAACAATTCTGGTGGCGCAGGAGATATCTCAAAGTATTCGAAAAGTTCCACTAAAATTAATCTAAAATATGCGAAAAAACCTGAAGTATATAATATAAAATCTACTATACTTCCAAATACTGGTGATGATCCATTTGGTACAAAACCAATTCTTAAATTAAAGAAATTAGCATTTAATTTATTTAGTAGTAATTATTATTTTATAGATTCTAATGATGAGGCTATTATTGATAGATCTGTTTATATTCCTAATAATAATTCAGTTGTCTATATACTACCATACGATAATATGTTAAATATAAGTATGAGTGATGATCAGGAGAGTTTATACAATCTTTTAATTTATGAGGACTTAAAAATGATAATTAAAACAGATAAAAAAGATATTGAAATTGACATCTATAGAGATTCCGCAGAAAACGATTTTGAAAATGGTAGAATTGTTTTCCGTGTTCCGGAATCTAAATATTTAGATATAAAAAAGGCACATCTTTCAGGATATGATATATTTTATATAACTGGTGTGGATGAAAATGGTTTGAAAAAAATTATTTATAGTTCATTTTATTTACCTTGGGATTCTGTTACAAATTTACAAAAATTAGAAAATGATTACGTTTCAGAACAGCAAAGGATAAAAAGATTAAATGAGCCACCAGCAGTTAAAGATATTACAAAAGATGTTAAGGATGCTATAAAAGATGGTCTTAATACTCCTAAGACTGTTAATACAAAACCAATTAGTAATTCTAATAACCAAGATATTAAGAATAGTAAGCCAGTAGATCTTAATAATTTAAGATGGAAGGCTTCTAAAGAGGCAATTCAACTTGGAATAGATCTTCATAATTTTAAACGACCAAAGAATTTGAAAAATTTAGAAATTTTAATGATAAATTATGGTATTAATAAATTAGAAAAAATTTCAAGTAAGAGCGTCAGTGCTAGTGATAAGTCTAAAAAATCAGCTACGGTACAAACTAATAATATAAAAGAATCATTATCATTAAATCAAAAAAGATTAGATTTACTTTTAGGATATTTTAAAGGACTTAATATTGAACCGGAGCAAGGTATTAAACTTTATCATAAATATTGGGAGATAGAAAAATCAACCTCAAATGTAAATTCATCAACTAAAGTAGAAACAGCTATAGATAAAGTCAATAAAAAAATGATTATTGATAAAAAGTATTATGAAAATTTAAGAGAAGATTTAAATAATTACATAAATACTGGATTATCAGGTAAATATAAAAACTCTTTAATAGAAAAAGAAATAAAAGTAGGTGAGTTTTTACCATTTAGTAAAAAAGAAAAAGACCTCATTAAGAGTGAAAAAATTAATGAATCTAAAAATATAAAAGATAGTACAAGTAAAAATACTACACAGACTAAATTAGATATCAATAATGAGGATCAGGTTAATTATCCACCAAACACTGATATACCTAGAGGTGGAAAAAAATCGAGTGGTGGTAAATGAAGTCAGAATTTAAAAAACTAAATAAAGATGTATTATTAGAGTGGACATATGACTCTACAAATTTAATACTTGAACCATATAAGGTCCTTAAAAACTCAAAGGATCTTATAAATTCTTATATAGCATTTGATTCATCAATCACCAATAATATTCAATCTAATCAACTATTCACAGTTGATGCCTCAGCTAATAAATTTGCTGTAGTAGATACTAGTAAATACTCATTTCTGAGTTTAACTACCTATGTACCACCAGCACCTATAAGACATGATAGATTGAGAATACATTTTCCTATTAATTGGACTTTTGAACAATATCAAGGAATCTATATTAGACTATATACATATGATTTTAGAAATCTTAAATTTTTCGAAATATCAAATTTCTTTTATGACGCAACAAATTCAGAGACAACAAATCTATTAAAAAATGCTTCTAATTCTCTTTTATACGAAGATAAATTTTGGAATAAGTTTATTGAATTAAATGTTCCATCGGTTTATACAACAGCTCTTGATAGAGAAAATGGTGTTCCATCAGATGGTAGTATAAACAAGTATTTAACTGATAACTTAGGTCTTTCACAGACAGCTCCTATTTTTATAGATTTTAGATTTATTACTAAAATATTTCAAGTTGGAACAGTAAAGAACTATCTAACTACATCTAAAAGTACATTACAAATACCACAAATACCTAAATTAGAAGCTTTGGGATTGTACATACAAGAATCTAATTCAGGAGACTATTTTGAAATATATTCAACTTATGGTGGTAGTTTTGAGCAATTTGTGACGTTTATAGATGACTCAATTAGAATAGGTGTTTTTTACTATTTAGAGTTTGAAATTACAATCTTTGAAGAAAATATAAAAGGTAAAACAACAAAATATAAAATAGAAAATGACTTTACTGAGATAATTGAATACAGACCTATTATTAAATACTCATCTGCTTCTTGTATCATAGATGTTGATATGAAATTGATTAATAAGAATGATGGTAATATAGTATTCAGAAAAGGTGCCTATGGAATGAAGGCTGATCAACTTTCAAAATATCTTATTAATAGAAAGAAAATAAATGTTAGAAATGTTTTTAAGCCAAAAATATATTCTAAAAATCAGTTTAGTAAATATAGATTAGATCAATTAGGAAAGTCACCAACTCCAGAAAATATTATAGAGGTACCTGTTCCAGAGTTAATATCTATATCAGATTACGTGACTGGTAAAGGTGGTAATAATATCATAGGAAATGGAACAGGAACGAATACTGGCACAAACAATAATGGTGAGATTAATAATAGAAAAATGATTTCATGTTATTCAAAGCAGGCACTTAACACTATTGCTAAAGAAAAAATTGAAAATTATCATTATATGGGATTACTTAAAATAGGTATCAAACCTTTTGATAATTTATTTAAATTTATTTTAGCATATAGATATTCAAATAATAAACAATTAGAACCACTAGATCTCACAAACTGTGAAGATTTAAAATTGGTTTTTAGAAATGATGATACAACTATAGAGTTTAATCAGTTTTTTTCACAAGAAACCGTTGCAAAATTAGGAATGTGTCAGTTTATAGTCACAGAAAATAAATTTAAAGAAATAAAAAACTTATTTTCTTCTGGTATTGTTACTTGGTATATAACTACAACAAACAAAGGAATTAGAAACGTTATATATGCTGGTCTTTATACTGTATTGGACACTGCAGAAAGTGTAAGTGGAAACTCATTATCATCTTTAATATCAAATGGTGGATTCAATCCATTAACTGGTAATGTTGATGATAAAGGTGCTACTTCACCATCAGATGAGTTTGGTCCACAAATTATTGATCCACCAAAAGAACAAGAAATTGCTATTGTTACGAGAAAAAAAGTACCAATTACAAATAGCCAGTCTTCTGGAAATAATCCTAAATAATATATAAATCATGAGATTAAGTAGTCAGTCCAGTCAATTTGTTTTTAATTTACCACCCGATTTTGTGCCACAGGAGGTAATTAACTCATATATTCCAATTTTAGAAAAAAATTGGATTCAATATGAAAATGTAATTGATTATTTAAATTCAACCATAAAGGCTGTTAGCTTCCCAGGTGTATCTTTTGAAGTGCCAATGCAACACCTAATAAGAGGTAAAGAAAGAATGTATAAACCCTCAAAAAACATTCAAGATATAGTTGGACATGAAATAACAATTACATTTGCATCTGTAGATGCTGATATAAATTATTGGATTATTTTTGATATTTTGTCAAAGCACTATCTCGACACAGATCACTTATACATAAATCCCTTCACAATTACTGCGGTTGATATACATAGAGATGGAATTTATACAATATCATTTAGAGAGATCATCTTAAAAGGATTAAGTGATAATAAATTTGATTACTCTCAACAGAAAGTCTCATCAAAAGAGTTCACACTAACATTTCACTTTAATTTCTATGACATAGAATTCCTTTTAGATAGAAGTAAAGTACTAGAATTAGGAAATGTTCCTACAATTATTCAAAAGATTTAAAAAAACCAAATAATTAAATTTAGATATAATAATAAAATTTTATATCTAATGATACATTTATTATGGTGCACTATAAGACCAGAGGTTTTTAAACAAATGCACCCCTATTGGATAGGACGATCTTCAAATTCAAAAAATATTAAAACACACGTCGCGGTTAATATTGAACAACATTATGACTCAATTAAAGAGTATTTTAAATCTAATGTTCAAGATTATAGAATAATAACTGTTAACACAGATAAGATAGGAGTTTGCTACCCATCTTATCAATTATCATCAACAACTGAGGGAAATATCGGAGATATTGTAGTCTTCGCCTCAGATGATTTCCTACCACCGCAAAACTGGGATCAGTATCTAATTAATAAGTTGCAAAATAAAGAAGGTGGACTAATGGTCAGAGATGGATATCAATTACCAGATTCATCCAATATGCAATATCCAGCAATTACAATTCCAATTATGACTTGGGGATGTTTTGAAAAGTTAAATAAAACAATTTATAATCCAGTTTATACCCACATGTATTCTGACTGTGAATTGTATATAAACTTGAAAGATACTGGAATGTTAATAGATGATCGTATCAATGATTCAACAATATTTGAACATCTACACCACGCAGCTGGTAAAAGAAAAGCAGATCAATTGGATGTTCAATACCATGTAAAGTGGCAAGACGATGAATTGACTTGGAACAATAGAAAAAATATGCCAGTTTCTCAAAGACTATGAAAAATAAAATTAAAATTGATTTTTCTGATTTCTGGGGTGGATTTGATAAAACCAATAACTACTTTTATAATCTATTAAAAGAAGAGTTTGATGTTGAAATATCAAATAATCCGGACTATTTATTCTTTTCAGTTTTTGGAAATCAACATCAGAATTATAAGTGTACTAAGATATTTTATACTGGTGAGAATGTTGCACCACCACTTGGATATTGTCAATGGTCATTTTCATTCGAGTACTCTGATGATCCACGAAATTATAGGCTTCCACATTATTTATTATATGATGGATACTATGAATTATTGAGAGATAAGGTTATAGAAGAATCTATGGCTAATAGAAAGTTTTGCAACTTTGTCGTCTCTAATGGAAATTGTCAAGAGAGAAATCAGTTTGCTCAGGAATTATCTAAATATAAAAAAGTGGATTCTGGTGGCAGGTGGATGAATAATATTGGATATGCTGTTGATGATAAATTAAAATTTCAATCTGAATATAAATTCTCAATAGCATTTGAAAATAATGCATATAGACCACAACATCCAGGATATACAACTGAGAAAATAATGCAACCAATGACTGTAAATTCAATTCCATTATATTGGGGTAATCCTTTAATTAGTAAGGAGTTTAATACAAAATCATTTGTTAATTTTTATGATTTTGGGTATACAAGTAATATGATTGAATATATTATTGAATTAGATAATAATAATGCAAAATATTTAGAAATGTTGAAAACACCTTGGTTTACAAATAATATAATTCCAGATAGTAATAAGAAAGAAAATATCAAATCTTTCTTATATAAAATTTTTGAATAATGAATGTTAAGTATAGGAATAACCACCTTCAAAAGAAGATTGAAAAGTGTAGAAGATATGATAATATATCTAAAATCTTGTGATAAAGATATTATTATTAATTTAGCCGTAAATGGTGAAGTTATTGAGGAGTTTGATGAAAATTATAGAAAAGATATTCTAAGTATTTGTTTAAAACACACCAATGTGTTTCCATTTTTTTATCAAGAGTTTAGATCTTTATCTAAGCTTTGGAATAATCTTGTTATTAGCTCAAAAACAGAGTATAATTTAATTTTAAATGATGATTTGATTTTTGATAAGAAACAAAATTTTGTTGAAATTATTAAGGAAATTATAGTAAAAAATCCACATGCCGAATGTTTTACACTTAATGGTTCTTGGAGTCATTTTGTTATAACCAAAAAATTTCTAGATAAAATGAATTATTTTGATGAAAGATTTTTATTACACGGTGAAGAAGACGGTGATTTCGTATGGAGATTCATTGATAAGTTTGGTTCTTATCCACCATCAGTTTCAATTCCTATTGTTGTTAACTTACACCAAACTGGAAAAGACGATCCTACTTTAGTAGCTAAAGATACTGAAATAGGATATGCTAATAAACCCAGGTTTAATCAGGAATTTACAGCAACTAAATACGAGTATGACACTAATGCTAAAATCTCAGGATTATATGGTAGACCACATAAGAGAATCTTGGAAGATGAAAGGCAATATCCATATGAGTCTTTCTATTTCAAAAATAAAGAAAATCTCAAAAAATTTAATAAAATAGAATTATGATTTCCGGATTTTATTTTTATCAAAAATGTAAATGAAACATTTGTAGAAGATACACAAATATATAAGAAATACGAATAGAAATGAGAATATACACGATTTATACACCATCACATAGTTTTTTATATAAAAATTATTTTTTAAAAACACTACCAAATGAATTTGAAATAATTTCAAAAGAAATACCACAAGAGTGTGAAACTGGAGAATTCTATAAAGAAGGATGGGATAGAACTTGTTATAGAAAAGTTGAATTTTTTATACAAGCTTGTGAAGAAAATATGGGTGGTCATTTTATATACTCTGATGTTGATATTCAATTTTTTGGAAATATTAAAGATGTATTAATGAGTGAAATCGGTGATTTTGATATAGCTTGTCAAAATGACACTGGTCCATATTATTGTTCTGGATTTTTTATATGTAATGCGAATACTAGAACATTAAACTTGTTTAATATGATGAAAAAGAACTATAACAAAGAGGATCAAACAACTCTTAATCAACAAATTCATCTTGTTAGATCTAAATTTCTATCCAGAAGATTTTTTACTGTTGCACATTCAACAAATTCAGTATGGAACGGACAAGATTTTTATTTACCAAATGATATATTAATGCATCATGCTAATTGGACAGCTGGAATAGACAATAAGATTAAACTATTAGATTTGGTTAGAAAAAAAATGGAAAAAAATGGATAATTATCAAAACCATTTAATTGAAATATTTTCAAATTTTAGACCAAGTCCTAAATATCCAGTATATCCACCTTATCATGAAGGTCTATATTTGGAAGACTATTTTTTTGATTGGTTTACAAAAAATAATATAGAAACTGATAGGTATTATATTCCGGTATTTTGGACAACTTGTTATGTAGATAATTGTTTTAGTGGTTTACAAGAACTGATTAATACATTGGATCCTAATCTTAAATACTTTACTGTAGCTCAACACGATGATGCAATAAGAGAAAAATTACCATCAAATACAATTTGTTTTAATGCTGGTGGAAATGGTGGTGGTATTCCAATACCTTTAGTCTGCTCTCCTATAAAAGATGAATTAAAACCTAAATTGAATAAAGATATATTTTGCTCTTTTGTTGGATCAGCGACTCATCCTATAAGGAACCTAATGTATAATAGCTTACATAAAAATTCAAAGTATATAATATACGGTAAACAATGGACACCTTCTGTTTCTGATAGTGATTTTAATAACTTTATTACACTAACATCTAGAAGTGTATTTTCTCTTTGTCCAAGAGGATATGGTAGAAGTTCTTTTAGATTATATGAGGTTATGCAATTAGGATCAATACCAGTTTTCATCTATGATTATAAATGGTGTCCATTTGAAGACGAAATAAATTGGAATGATTTCTGCGTTCTAATTGATGTTAATAACATTCAAAATATTGATAGTATATTATCAAGTATAAGTCCAAGTAAAGTCAAACAAATGCAGGATAATTTATATAAATATTGGAGTCAAAACTTCACTATGCAGTCAATCTGTGAAAAAATAATTAAAAAAATAATATGAAAAAATACCTAATGGTTATAGCTCGATATAAAGATTGGAGACAAGATTTTTTTGAGCAAAATATGTCACCGAGAAATAGAGAATATTGCCAAAAGCATAATTTTGAATACATTGAAATAAAAAATGATTCAAATTTAGAGTTATTCAGAGGAGAAGCTACTTGGTGGAAGTTTTCAATAGTTAGAGAAATGATTAATTCTGGTAAATTAAAAGATGGTGATATTATAACACATCTAGATGCTGATATGGCAATAGCAAATATGTCTATTGATTATTCAACAAAGAAGTCCTTTTCATATTCAATAGATTCCGGAAATACACATTGCATGGGTTCATATTCTTTGAAAGTAAATGATTGGTCAAAAAAAATGTTAGATCTTTTATTGAGTGAAGATAGATACAGAACACTAATAAGTGATTATACATTAAATCCACCAGCTCATCCAAGTCATCTTTTGAGTTTTTGGCAACAATTTAGAGAACAAGCATCTTGGTATTCTTTAGCTGGAATAAAAAGACACTCAGATGAACCTTTTTGGAATTTACCCGACTATGGATGGCATTCAAATAAAAATGAATGGACTGCATATTCCTTAGAGGAACTCTACGAGCATGTCGAAGTATTACCAACAGAATGGAATGTGACTGAAGTAGAAGGAGAATCAAATTGTTTATTTTTAATAAATAGAGTGAAAAATGAAGATGTTTTTATTAGACACTTTGCTGGTGGACAACCATGGAGAAAAGAATGGTTTGAAAAAAAATAATTTTAAAATGAAAAAAGTTTTTATAGATGGTGGTACAAACCTTTGTCAAGGACTAAGTCAAATAATGAAAATTCACAATATGGACGAAAGTTGGATAATATATTCATTTGAAGTTAATCCGAGTACATTTAATTGTATAGATAAATCAAAATTTCCCAATGTCACTTTCATAAACAAAGGTTTGTGGTCAGAAAATTGTATTAGATTATTAACAACTGAAATTGTTCCTGGTAGACTTGATGGTATACATAGTGAATTTTTGATTGATAAAGATATGAGTGATAAGCCTGTTGGTGGAGCTTCCAATATAATTGGTGATGAATGGATAAAACCTATGTTTGTTCCTGATGAATATATTAATACCTCATCCAATGAGGTTGAGTGTATTGATTTTTCAGAATTCATAAAAAATAATTTTGACAAATCTGACCATATAGTTCTCAAATTGGATGTTGAGGGTGCGGAATATCCTATCTTAAAAAAAATGATTCAGGATGGAACTATTGATTACATAAATGAGATGTATGTAGAATGGCATCAACGATTACTTAAAATAGATCACAATGAATCAGAACTTAGAAAAAATATTGAGAGTAGAAATATAAAAATTAATGATTGGAATTAAAAATAATAAATAAGTATGTTAAATATTAAAGATGTTTATGTAATACACTATACAAAATTAGAAAATAGAAGAAATAAAATTTTTGAACAGTTTGATAATATAACTCAAAATTTAAATTTTATAAATGATTTTGACCAAGAAGAACTAAGTCAGGATATTATAAATGACTTTTATTACCCTTCAGATGAAGAGTGGGATAAAAAAGTAACCCCATTGTGGAATCGTAATTTACACAGACCAAGAATTTTAAATATAGCAGAAATTTCTTGTACTATAAAGCATATAATTGCTATTGAAGAAGTTGCAAAAAAAGGAGATGCCTTAATAATCGAAGATGATTTAATCATAAAAGATAATTTTGTTCATGAATTTAATAATGTAATTGAAAACCTACCAAATGATTGGGATGTCATAATGATTGGTAAGGGATGTAATATGACTGCCAAAAATATAATACCCGGAAAGACACTTTATAAACAGAGTCATCCAGCAACAAGATGTTTGGATTCTTATTTATTAAGTCAAAATGCAGCAATTAAAATTTCAAAAACAATAAAGCCTTTCCAATTAGTTTCTGATTGGGAATTGGCCTATCATCTTTATTTACATGATTTAAATGTATATTGGCTCGAACCATCTCCTTGTTTTCAAGGTTCTGAAAAGGGAATTTATAAATCCACTTTAGATTTTGGAAATAATAGATAAAAAAAAATAATACTTATGAAAATTGGATTTTTAGATTTTTGGCATGATTTTGATGTGAATAATAATTTCTTTTATCACATGATGAAAACATTAAAAGAAAATGTCACAGTTTCTTCTCCAGAAGATTGTGATATTTTATTTTTTTCTTGTTATGGTAGTAATAATAATTTACCACAATTTCAAAATAAAAAAAGGATCTTTTATACTGGTGAAAATTTAAGACCGGTTTATGATAATAATGTAATTAGAAATCCACATAATTTTACTGGTAGATGTGACATTTCATTATCTTTTGATTTTGAAGAATACGATGGTAGAAATATTAGATTACCACTTTGGTTATTGCAAATTGATTGGTATAATAAAGTTAATTTTACAAATCCACAATTTATGATTCCATATGATCAAATTTATGAAAATGAATTTATTAAAAAATCAAAAGATAAATTTTGTTGTATGGTTTTTAACTCTACTTCACCACACAGGTATGAAATTTTAGAAAAATTATCAAATTATAAAAAGGTTGATTGTTATGGAAAACCATTTGGAAATTGGTTTAATGGAGAAGACGTTAAATTAAACGTAATATCTGATTATAAATTTAATATTTGCTTCGAAAACTCTATACATCCAGGATATTATACAGAAAAGCCTATACATGCCAAAGTGGCTGGTTGTGTACCGATATATTGGTCTGATGAACATTTATCAAAAGATATGAATGAGAAGGCTTTTGTAAATCTATCTAATTTTTCAAGTGTCTCAGATCTTGTTGAATATATAATACATTTAGATAATAATAATGATGAATTGGATAAAATAAGAAATGAGAAGATTTTTAATGAATCACAAGATCCAAAAGTACTATTCGATAGTATAATCGAAAAAATAAAATACAAATTATATGCATTATAAGGTCATGTTAAAGAATCTTGGATTAGATAATTCTAATCCAATTGAAAATTGGAATAACGTTAATAAACAATATTTAGATCTTTCTAAAGTTGGTATTATTCAACCATATGAATATGTTTTAAATCTTTTACAAAGAAAAGAAAATTTATTTTTCATTGATATTGGTGCGCATGATGGACTCTCATGCTCAAATTCTGCTTTTATGGAATTTTTTCTTAATTGGAAAGGAATTTGTATAGAACCACACCCTGAGTTATTTAGTCTTCTAGAAGAAAGTAGAAGTTGTAAATTATACAATTGTTGTGTTGATGAAATAGATGGTGACGCAGACTTTGTTATAATTGATGGTGATGGTGATGCTCTCAGTGGAATATACACCAATATGACGCAAGAACACAAAGATAGATTTATAGACCATGTTAATACACATGGTGGTGGTTACAGAATTGAAAAAATTAAATCAAGAACTTTAAATTCAATTTTAGAAGAAAATCAAATAACACACATAGACTATTTATCAATAGACACTGAGGGTTCTGAATTCAATATAATCAAATCAATTGACTTTGAAAAATTTTCAATAAATATTATAAGTGCTGAAAATAATGATCCAAATGATAATAGTGTTAGAGATTTTTTACAATCAAAAGGATTCAAATTTATAACCAAATGTTGTTCGGATGAAATTTATATGAAAAATATTTAATGTAAAGTATGAAAATTTTAATATACTTTTCATCACATAGACAACTTAAAGAAGTAGAATATTCTTCACTTTTTTTCAATAAAACAAATTTTTTAAAAGAAAATTCTGAAGTGATGGTGCATTGTGATAATGATTCTTATGATGATGATTTATTAATGGAATACATGAAATATAATACAAAAACATACTTATCAAGAACCAAACAAACATTTCCAGTTTATCCAAATGGTGCCTTTAACGGCTTTCTTAAAGGTTTATCCAATAATTTTAATTTTTTTCAAAACTATGATTATGTTATACATCTTGTTCCAGATTGTTATGTGACAGACGAAAGTAAAATCGTTGACTTGTTAATCAATAGTTATAACACTGAATACAATTTTATTGTTGATCACCATCCTTATCATCATAATTTGAGTGCTAAAACTCAATATGTGTGTGACTTTTTCATTTTTAAGCCAAAACTTATTCCTAACATATTTGAAGATCATAGTGATGAAAATGTTTTAGTATCTGAACATTGGTTATATTTGAAGATTCATGAGTATAATATACCACACAGAATTATTTGCAGAGGAGTTGAATCTTTAAATTGGAATATAGATGATTATGGATTGATTCACAATCATAATCTTTTGAGGATTCAATCTATAATAGATGGCAATGAAAATAAAAATTTTAAGCATACTTAATTATGAAATCAAAGATGTGGCAGGATAACATAGACAATATTTTTTCAAATTTAGAACCTGACTATATAAATAATTTTAGAAATGTTGGAAATCTCAACTCTAAAATGACATCTTGGTCACCTAATGAGTCAACATCTAGATGGTATAAATTTCTTTTATTCAATAGAATTAATCAGAAAAAAGATGATTTTTTCCAAAAATATAGATCACTCGGTAAAACCTCACTTGGTAATCCAGTTTTTGTAACCTACAACGATTGTGATATAAATCTTGATTATTTATTAGGAATTGAAGAATATGATTTTATCAACAAAAATTTAGATTTCAAATCAGTTAAAAATATAATTGAAATAGGTGCAGGATTTGGTAGAACAACACATGTATTGTTAAATAATGTCGACTCAATTGAAAAATATGTAATAATTGATCTACCAGAACTTATCAAAATTAGTAAAGATTATTTGAAAAATGTTTTATCGGAAAAATTATTTTCTAAAATTTATTTCTATTCTAATACTGATAAAGGTATAGAATCTTTAGAGTCTGATTTGGTATTGAATATAAATTCTTTTCAAGAAATGCAATCAGAAGTAATAGATTATTATATGTTAAATATTATTCAAAAATCAAATTTTTTCTTTTGTAGAAACGCCATAGGTAAATATGAACCTTCTATAGTAAATATAGAAAATCCAACTACACTTGATGTTTTTGAATTAGGATACTGTAAAGAAGTTATAGATATATTTAACAACCGTCAAATTGATGAACAGATTATGAAATATATTAATAATTATAAACCAGGTGAAGATTGGATTGTCGAAGGATCTGATTATGATCTATTCCCATTTTATCATAATGTTTTATATAAAAAATTAAGATTGTCATGATTATAATTTTGGGTGGTACTGGATTACTCGGAAAGGAGCTTTCAAAAAATAAAAATACCTTATCTATAGGTTCTGAATACGATCTATATGATTTCACATCCTTGGAAAAATTTTTAGATAAAAATAAACCCAAAATAATAATTAATTGCGCTGCAATTAAATCAGAAAAGGTTGATGAATTACCAATAAATGCAATAAATCTTAATATAATTGGAAATGCCAATATTTCTAAATATTGTATTTTAAATAAAATTAGACTTGTCTTCATAAGTACTGACTATGTTTATCCAGGTGATGTTGGTAATTATATTGAAACAGACAATTTGAATCCACAAAATAATTATGCATGGACTAAATTAGCGGGGGAATCTTCAACAAAATTAGTTGAAAATCACTTGATTATTAGAACTTCTTTTGGAGATAATATATTTCCATATGAATATGCTTACGATAATCTTTACACTTCTAAAGACTATGTTGATATTATTGCACCAATGATATTTAAAGTTTCAGTATCTGATTTTATCGGAACTATCAATGTGGGTACTGATAGAAAAACAATTTTGGAATATGCGAATAAAAGAAATAATGTGAAATCAAAAAGTTTGGCAGTTGCTAAAGATTTTAGTTTGAACATAGAAAAAATGATGAATTTATATGTTAAGTGAATCAACATATCAAGAATTTATTAACTTGGGACACCTACCTTTGGTTAATAATTTGACAAATACATTTGAGGAATCAATTAATTGTGATAGGTTTAAATTATCTGTTGGGATATCCGAGGATGGATTAGTTAGGTTGATAGATGTAGTTGATACTAAGCTTATGTTCGATAAATATTTATATTTATCTGGCACTAGCAAGCCTTTTATTGCTCACTGTGAGGACATGATTAAATTTTTGAAAAAAATAGTCAATATTGAAAGCAATGATCTAATCATAGATATTGGTGGTAATGATGGAACACTTTTGAGTAATTTCAAAAAAGAAATAAACGATAAAGTTCGTTTAATAAACATTGATCCATCTGATGTTGTTAAATTTGTAACTGACTCCGATATAGAAATTATTAATTCTTATTTTAATGAAGAAACTGTTATTAGAATTGATAATAAGGCAAAATTAATAGTAAGTACAAATGTTTTTCAACATTTGCTTGACATAGAATCTTTTATTTCAAATATAACTAATTTATTAAAAAAAGATGGAATTTGGTGCTTAGAATTTCCATATTGGTGTGAATCGATGAAAACTCTACAATTCGATCAAATTTATCATGAGCACATATATTATTATAATATAACACCACTCAAAAAAATACTTGATAGATTTGATCTAAGAATTTTCAACATAGGATATCATAAAATTCATGGAGGCACACTACGACTTCTCATATGTAGAGGAGAATCTTCCTATGTAACAGATGATAGTTTGAAAGAATATATTGATTCCGAATTGATCTTAAATGAAAAATTTTACAAAAACTGGCAAAGTGAAATCGATATTCACGTTGAAAATTGTAAATCACGTATTTTGGAAATTTCAAAAAATAATAGTATCGTAGCATTCGGTGCTGCAGCTAAGGGATGTGTTTTTTTGAATTATCTTAAAATTGATTATAAAACTATTGACTACATAATAGATGATACAGAAATAAAAAAAGGTAAATTTATGCCTGGTACTGGTTTGAAAATTTATGATAGAAAAAAGATTAATGACGATATGCCTGATTATATACTTATTCTAGCACATAATTTTAAAGAGTTTATTATAAACTCTTTAAGAGATTATGGATATAAAAATAAATTTATAGTTTGTATACCAGAATTTGAAATTATTGAGTAATTACAAATCTGTAACTATTTTTTCGAATGATATAAATAATAATACAATATGAAAATAGCTTTTTGTAAATTCGCTGGATTAGCGAACGGTGGTGTGGAAAAATATCTACAAACTATTGCATTGATTTTAAAAAAACAAGGACATGATATAGATTATTATTACACAAATGCTGCACCTATTACATCAACCTCGTGGGTTCATCCTGATAACGATGAGGGCCGGAAACAATTAATGCAAGAAAATGAAATCAATCTAATAAAAGTTAATGTTCAAAGTCGTCATCATAATGATTGGATAGGTGATGATTTTTTTGAAAAATTTAATGAAAATATGTATGATCTATTAATTATTGGTGGTAATGGGGAATCAGAATATCCTTATAATAGATTAAAAAATATTAAAATAATACACACTGTTCATGGTGATCATCTATTCAACCAACCAAATGTTATAAAATATGTATTACTTTGCAATTGGCAAGCAAATAGATGGATTAGCAATGGTGGTGATAGTTCTAAGCTAGAAATAATACCTACAGTAGTTTATGTGCCAGATTCATTTACAAAAAATTTTAGAAAAAAATATAATATACCTGAAGATGCACTTGTATATGGGTTTCATCAAAGAAATGATCCCACAATATCATCTACAATATCTTTAGAATCATATTCTAAAATACAGGAAGATAATATTTACTTTGCCTTGCTAGGAGGTACAGATTTGCACAAAAACTATGTAAGTCAAAATAATATTAAAAATGTAATTTTTGCCGACTACACATCCGATGTGAATGAGATTAATGATTTTTTAGATGGGATAGATGTTTATACACATTGTAGGTTAGATGGTGAGGTATGTTCAGCTTCAATTATAGAAGCTATGTATCATGGTAAACCTATAATATCATATCCTGGTGTGAATATGGGCCATGCAGAACAATTGGAAGGATGTGGTGTTGTTGCTTATTCAATTCCCGAATATATAAATGAGATGAATAATCTTAAAAATAAAGAATATTATATTCAGATGTCAAATAAGATTAAAGAAAAGTATTTAAGTAAATATGACTATAATATAATAGAAAAAAAAATAATTAATTTAATATGAGAAATGTATTTTTAGATATGGGTGGTAATATGGGTCAAGGTTTAAGATCGTTTATAAGAAAGTACTCAATAGATGAAAACTGGATTGTGGAAACATTTGAGCCAGAATTAGCTTGTAATTTAGAAAGTCATATAAGTGATATACCATATGTTAAAGTAAATAATAAAGCCATTTGGACACACACCGGTAAAGTAACTTTTTCTAGATATGAATCAAACTTAGAAGGGTCATCAGTTGAATGTTTAATGTCTGAAGGATACTGTTCTGATCCGACATCTGTGGGTTATAGGAAACACGACGACTTAGTACAGGTAGATTGTATTGATATATCTGATTTGATAAACCAGTATAATGATGATGATTTTATTGTTATTAAAATGGATATAGAAGGATCTGAATATAATGTTTTAAGAAAGGCTATACAAGACGGAACAATAAAAAAAGTAAATGATATTTGGATTGAATGGCATCATAATCATGTTAAAGGTGAAAGTATGTTAACAACGAATAATTTAAAAGAAGAAATTAGAAATCTTGGAGTTAATATAAATGACTGGTATTAAAATATGATAATAACAGCGACTTGTCCATTAAGAATATCTTTAGTTGGTGGATCCACTGACCATCCAGACTTTTTGAAAAAGTATGGAAGTGGAATGGTTATTAGTTTTCCCTGTGATCTAAAAACATATATCACAATACATAAAGATGTTTTTGGAATTAATTCAATTGGAAAAAGATATATCTTAAACTACTCTAAAAGAGAAGAGGTAGATTCTATTATAGATATTAAAAATGAGCTAATAAAAAACTGCTTTCAGAAATTAAATGTTTCTCAAATAAATTTATTTCTAACTTCCGATGTTTATTCAAATGGTTCAGGTCTTGCTTCTTCTTCAGCTTATCTAATGTCTTTAATCAAAGCAATATACACTTTAAGAGATGAAAAAATAACAGAAAGTGAAATATGTAAGTTGGCCATGGAGATAGAAAAGACATTTAATCCTTTGGTTGGTCAGCAAGACTTCTATGGTAGCTTAGGTGGTTTGAAAAAGATAAAATTTTATGATAACGATAATCCAGAAATTAAATATTTAGATACTAAGGTATTTAATCAAATGGATATGTACTTAATCTACACTGGTATAACGAGAAGTTCTACTAATATATTACAAACAATAAATATTGACAATAGTGTTCCACTATTAGAAGATGTTATTAATTTAGAAAAGTCAATAAATGATTCAGATATTAATTTATTTAATAAAACTATAAGAAATACTTGGATTAATAAAAAGAATACATCACCTTTAATATGTTCAAATGAAAATTTGATGAAACTAGATGATAGTATTATTAATGATAAAAATGTATTATCTCATAAATTATTGGGTGCTGGAAATGGTGGATATTTTTTAATATTTACGGATAAAAGTAAAGAGTCTGAAATTTATAAAAGCTATCAAAATGTTAAGAAAATAAAAATATCAGAAATTGGTATACAATCAAATAAAATTTAATAATTAAAATGAATATAGATGATTTGAAAAGATGTCTTAATGACATTAAATATGAAGATTTAGAAAAACTAAAAGATATTATTTTATCAAAGGATAAAATAATCATTTTAGGTAATGGTGGTAGTAACGCAATATCATCTCATATCGCTCAAGACTATACAAAGG
>JACCDW010458405.1_pt1 | contig 21555 bp, 20 predicted proteins | sample 7449781 | NCBI WGS metagenome assembly JACCDW01 (sample SAMN15323449, study PRJNA562643) | freshwater metagenome | isolation source: river surface water | place: USA:Blue River Watershed | collected 2017-08-18
CGGCTTCCATGCGGCGGTAGACCGATTCGGTGATGGCCTCGGTGTAGTCGGCGCGCGTGATGCGCACGTCCACAATGTCCATGCCCCAGGGCTTGGCACCCGAGGTCACCGTCTGCAGCACCTCGCGCTTGACGTCGTCCATCAGGGTTTCGCGCTTGAGCGAGAGCAGCTCCTTGACGGTGCGCTTGTTGATCTCTTCCTGGAAGGCGTTGCGCACCACGCGGTTGAGCTGGTTGGCACCAGCGCGCTCGTCCAGGCCCACGTTGCGGATGTAAGCCTGCGGGTCGATGATGCGCCAGCGCACATACCAGTCGATCACCACACGCTGCTTTTCGGCCGTGAGCATCGGTTCGGTGTCGGTGCTGTCGAGCGTGAGCAGACGCTTGTCGATGTAATTGACGTTTTGCAGCGGCGGCGGCAGTTTGAAGTGCAGCCCCGGCTCGGTGATCACTTCCTTGATCTGTCCCAGGGCATACACCACGCCAAACTGGCGCTGATCGACCACGAACAAGGTCGAGCTGAGCAGGGCCAGCGCAATCAGCCCCGAGCTCACCCACAATCCCAATCGGTTCATTTTCGGGTTTCCTTATCGGGCGTCGCGCTCGCGCGAGCGCTGGTTGTCACGGGAGCGCACATCGGCAGCGCCGGCGTTGGAGGCCGCGGCCGAAGTGGCTGCATCGCCCGGCGGCGCCGAGTTGCCGGCCGCCTGTGCGCTGACCTGCTGCATGATCTTGTCAAGCGGCAGGTACAAAAGGTTCGAGCCTTGTTTGCTGTCGATCAGCACCTTGGTCACATTGCTGTAGACCTGCTGGAAAGTCTCGGTGTAGAGCCGATCACGCGTGACTTGCGGCGCCTTCTGGTACTCGGTCAGGATGGACTTGAAGCGCTGCGCATCGCCCTCGGCCTGGGCCACAATGCGGGCCCGGTAGGCGTCGGCTTCTTCCTTCAGGCGCGATGCCGCACCCACGGCACGTGGCACCACGTCGTTGGCATAGGCTTCGGCTTCGTTTTTGGCGCGCTCGCGCTCCTGGCCAGCCTTGAGCACATCGTCAAAAGCGGCCTGGACCTGCTCGGGTGGGCGCACGCCGCCTTGCTGCAGGTTGATGCCCACCACCTCGATGCCGACCTTGTAGCGGTCCAAAATGGTTTGCATGAGTTGACGAACACGCGGACCGATCTGGTCGCGCTCTTCGGCCAAGGCCGTGTCCATGCGCATCTTGCCCACCACATCTCGCACCGCCGTCTCGGCCGCCTGCACCACGGCTTCGGTGGGGTTCTTGCTCTCGAACAGGTAGGCGCGCGCATCGTTGAGGCGGTACTGCACAGCGAACTTGATCTCGACGATGTTTTCGTCCTCGGTGAGCATGGCCGATTCGCGCAAGCCGGTGGACTTGATCACGTTGTCGCGACCGATGTCGACCGAGCGGATTTGCGAGACGTAAACCAGCTCATGGCGCTGAAATGGCCAGGGCATGCGCCAGTTGAAGCCCGCGCCCACCGTCGATTTGTATTTGCCAAACTGGGTGATCACGGCCTGCTGGCCTTCTTGCACGATGAAAAAGCCCGTGCCCAGCCACACCATCAGTGCAGCGCCCAGCAGCACGCCCAAGCCCAGGTTGCGCAAAAAACCGGGCAGCACGGGCCCCCCACCGCCCGGAGGGCGGGCGCCGCCGCCACCACCTTTGCCACCGAAAATCTGGCCGAGCTTTTGGTTGAAATCGCGCCAGAGTTCATCGAGGTCGGGGGGGCCGCCGGCCTGCCCCTGCTGGCCTGTGGGGCGCTGCTCGGGCGTGTGCGGTGGCGGGTTCGGGTTGGGCTCGCCACCCGCAGCGGGTTTGTCGTCGCCACGGCCCCAGCGCGGGTCGTTCAAATTGAACATGCCCCGAAAGCGCTTTGGCCAGGCAGCCCATCGCAGGGCAGGCAATTGGAAATTCATGGTGTGTTCTGGTTGCTGACAACTGACATTGTGCCGAAATCCTCAGGCCGAATGCGGCGGCCGCGTGGGATATTCCCAGTCCAGGCCACGGGCATCGTGTTCGGGCAGCTCGGCAGCGGCCTCTCGGGCCTGCACCGTTTGGGCCAGGGCCAGGCGCAGCCGGTCCAGTCCCTGGCCTGTGCGCGCGCTCACAAAAACGCGAGGCACTGGCTGGCCATCGACCTCGTAGACATCCCCATCGGACAGCGGCTGGCGCTCGGGCGGTAAGGCGTCGGCCTTGTTGAACACCAGCAGCTGCGGCACATCCTGGGCGCCGATTTCGCCCAGCACTTTGTGCACCTCGACCATCTGCTCGGGGAAATCGGGGTTGGCCGCATCGACCACATGCAGCAGCAAGTCGGCCTCGGTGGCTTCCTGCAAGGTGGCCTGGAAGGCTTCGACCAGGCCGTGCGGCAGATCGCGGATGAAACCCACCGTGTCCGACAGCGAGACCGAACAGCCCGCTTCGCCCAGGTAGAGCTGGCGCGTGGTGGTGTCCAGCGTGGCAAAGAGCAGGTCGGCCGCATAGGCGCGTGCCTTGACCAGGGCATTGAAGAGCGTGGACTTGCCGGCGTTGGTGTAGCCCACCAGCGAGATCTTGAAGGTCTGGCGGCGCTCACGCTGGCGGCGCTGGGTGTTGCGCTGCTTTTTGACCTTGATCAGGCGCTCCTTGGTGCGCTTGATGGCCTCGCCGATCATGCGGCGGTCCAGTTCGATCTGGGTCTCGCCGGGGCCGCCGCGCAAGCCAATCCCGCCGGTCTGGCGCTCCAGGTGGGTCCAGCGGCGCACCAGGCGCGTGGACAGGTATTGCAGCCGCGCCAGCTCCACCTGCAGCTTGCCCTCGTGACTGCGCGCACGTTGGGCAAAGATTTCCAGGATCAGCAAGGTCCGGTCGTTGACCGGCAGGCCAATGTGGCGCTCCAGGTTGCGCTGCTGCGCCGGGCTCAGCGACTGGTCGAACAGCACCTCGCTGGCGCCGTGCATCAGCGCCAGCTCCTTGATTTCATCGGCCTTGCCGCTGCCCACAAAGAGCGCCGGGTCAGGCGCGCGGCGCTTGCAGCTCAGGCGCGCGACCGGGTGCATGCCGGCCGATTCGGCCAGCAAGCCCAGCTCGACGAGTTCCTGGTCGAAATGCGGCAGCCCAAAATCAACGCCGACCAAAAGGGTCGGCGTTGGGGTGGAATCAGAAGACGTGCTCAATCGTGTCGGACCAGGCCCCACAGGGCCGGCTGGGCATCAGTTGGCGGCTTCGCCGGACTCTTGGGCGAAATTCACCGCACGCCCGGGCACGATGGTGGAGATGGCGTGCTTGTAGACCATTTGCGTGACCGTGTTGCGCAGCAGCACCACGTATTGGTCAAAGGATTCGATTTGGCCCTGCAGCTTGATACCGTTGACCAGGTAAATCGAGACCGGCACATGCTCGCGGCGCAGGGCGTTGAGGAAGGGGTCTTGCAGGAGTTGGCCTTTGTTGCTCACGATATGCTCCGTGTTCAATGTTGTGAAGGAAGCCCGACCTTACCACAGCGTGATCGGCCTGCTGGGCCGCCTGGCGATTGCCCGGCGTCAGCCCGGCTCTTTGTCGGCGTAGGGGTTGTGCGAAGTTTTCATCTCGATGCGCAGCGGCGTGCCCACCAGGTCAAAGGCCTTGCGAAAACGGCCCTCGAGAAAGCGTTTGTAGGCCTCGGTCACGTGCTCGAGCGAGTTGCCATGGACCACGATCACCGGCGGGTTCATGCCACCCTGGTGCGCATAACGCAGCTTGGGGCGGAACATGCCCGTCTTTTTGGGCGTCTGGAATTGCACCGATTCGAGCAGGATGCGCGTGAGCACCGGCGTGCTCATCTTGCAGGTGGCCGCCTTGTGCGCCTGCGCGATCGAGGCCCACAGCGGCCCCAGGCCCTGGCGCTTCTTGGCCGAGATCAGGTGCAGGTTGGCAAATTTGAGGAAGGCCAGACGCGTTTCGATCGAACGCTGCACCAGCTGGCGCTGGTACTCATCCGCGGCATCCCATTTGTTGACGGCCAGCACCACGGCGCGGCCGCTGTCGAGCACAAAACCGGCGATGTGCGCATCCTGATCGGTCACGCCCTGGGTGGCGTCGATCAGCAGCAAGACCACATTGGCGTTTTCGATCGCCTGCAGGGTCTTGACCACCGAGAACTTCTCGATCGCTTCGAACACCTTGCCCTTGCGGCGCAGGCCGGCGGTGTCGATCAGCTCGAATTTTTGCCCTTGGCGCTCAAAGGGCACGCTGATCGCATCGCGCGTGGTGCCCGGCATGTCAAAGGCCACCAGCCGTTCCTCGCCCAGCCAGGTGTTGATCAGGGTCGATTTGCCGGCATTGGGGCGCCCGGCCACGGCCAGCTTGATGACGTCGGGGTCCGCTTCGGTCTCTTCGTCTTCGTCGGGCAGGTTCAGGGTCTCCAGCGCCTCTTCGAGCATGCTGCGCACGCCCTGGCCATGCGCGGCCGAGACGGGCAGCACTTCGCCCAGGCCCAGTTCGTAGAACTCGGCCAGCTGAGCGCCTTCGCGCATGCCTTCGGCCTTGTTGGCCACCAACAGACAGGGCTTGCCGATGCGGCGCAGGTAGTTGGCGATGTCATGGTCTTGCGCCGACAGGCCGCCACGCGCATCGACCACAAAGATCACCACATCGGCTTCGGCCACGGCCTGCTGCGTCTGCTTGGCCATCTCTTTGTAAATGCCGCTGCTGGCATCGGGCTCGAAACCGCCGGTGTCGATGACGATGAACTCGCGCTGGCCCAGGCGGCCCTGACCGTAATGGCGGTCACGGGTGAGGCCGGCAAAGTCGGCGACGATCGCGTCCCGGCTCTTGGTGAGCCGGTTGAACAGCGTGGATTTGCCCACATTGGGGCGGCCCACCAGGGCCAGTACAGGTTTCACGTCAGATGTCCGTTGTGTCGGGGAAGCCGGCCCTCAGGGGGCCTGGCGCCAGCCCGTGACCACGCCACTGCGGTTGACTGTGACCAGGGTCTGGCCGGCCACCACGGGCTTGAGCGTGATGGCGCTGCCATCGGTGGCCTGGCGTTGCAGGGTCTGGCCCTTCTCGCGCGAGAGCCAGTGCACATAGCCCTGGGCATCGCCCAGCACCAGCGTGGCGCCCCAGACTGTGGGCGCGCTCAGCTGGCGAAAACGGTATTGGTCTTCGGCCCAGACGACTTGGCCATCCTGGCGGTTCCAGGCGCGCAGTTTGCTGTCGGATTCGACGCCAAACACCAGCTGTTCGTCACCATCCAGGCCCTGATGGCCCTGGGCTGGCCGCGTCCACAACGTCTGCCCGCGGGCGCTGTCGACACAGCCCACCGCCGTCTGGAAGGCGCGCACACACAGCACACGGCCCTGGCGGTGCACACCGGCCACCAGATCGACCAGGCGCTCGACCTCGTTGGTGCCGCGCGATGCGCCGATCACCACTTCCCATTGGGTCTGTCCGCTGCCCGGCTGCATGGCCAGGAGGCGTCCACCGTTGCCGGCCAGCAAGGTATCGCCAGCGGCCACCAGCACGCCGGCCTGGCGCAGCACCAGCGGGTCGCTGGAGCGTTGTTGCCGCCACAGGCGTCGGCCACTGGCGCCGTCAAAAGCGAGCACGCTGCGGTCACCGGACTGCACAAACACACGTTCGCCGGCCACCAGCGGTGCGGTGAACACCTGCGCCTGCAGGCGCTGACGCCAAAGCTCGCGGCCGTCCTGCAGGACGATCAGCTGGTTGTCCTCGGAGACCACGGCGTGGCGACGGCCGTCGCTGCCCACGCCAGCCAACAGGCGTTCGGGCAATTGGACGCGCCAGAGTTCCTGGCCACTGTCGGCATCCAGGCCCGCCACCAGGCCTTGGCTGGAGGCCAGCACCACCTGGGTGCCCTGCACCGCAGCCTGCAAGGGGGTGGACACCTCAGCCAGGCGCAGACTCCAGGCGCGCGTGACCGACACGCCACCCGATGCAGCGGGCAAAGGTCCGGCCTGGGGTTTGCTGGGCGTGCTCGAGCAGGCGGCAAGCAAGAGGGCCAGGCCACACGCCAGCGCAGTGGAAAGCAGGCGCACGGTGCTCACGGACGCTTCCCGCTCGGGGTCTCTTCGGCCACACCCAGCACGGCCAGCTTGGCCTGCACCACGCGGCGGTATTCGCTGCCTGGGTCCATGCCCTGCAGGGCTTTTTGGTAGGCGGACACAGCCTCGCCTTGCTGGCCCTTGGCCATCAGCAAGTCGCCGCGCAGATCGGCCGCCAGAGGCGCGGTTTCGGGGGCGAAGTCGGCTTGCAAAGTCTTCAAGGCCTCATCCACCGAACCGGCATCCCACTGCAGGGCGGCCAGACGCGTACGGGCAATGTCGCGCAAGGCGGGCACAGCGGCCTGCTCGGCCACCCAAGCCAGCCAGGTCTTGGCCTGCGGGATCTGGCCTTTCTCGGCCAGGCTGCGCGCCACCATCAGGGCGGCCTGGTGGGCCTGCTGGGTGCCGCCGAATTTGTCTTTCATGTCGGCCATGCTGCGCTCGATGCGCGCCATGTCCTGGCCAGTGACCGCGCGCTCGACTTCATCGTAGAGGGCCGCGGCCTTGGTGGCCTGGCTGCGCTGCCAATAAGTCCAGCCGTTCCAGGCTGCATAAGCACCGAGCACCAGGATCAAAGCCCAGCTGATGAGGTTGCCGTAGGTTTTCCAGAAGTGCTTGAGCTCGTCAAGCTGTTCCTGTTCTTCGAGGTCGAGGTGCGCTGCCATAAATGTCCGGTGTGAATCAGGAAGATTGTAGGGTCTGGGCCCACTGGCCCACCGCGTCCAGGCGCTCTGCCCGCTGGGCGCCCTGCCCGTCGCGCAGCGCCTTGACGGTGACTACGCAACGCGTAAGTTCGTCAGCGCCAAAAATCAGGGCGTGGGCTGCGCCGCTGTCGTCGGCTTTTTTGAACTGGCTCTTCATCGAGCCCATGCCCTCGCCGCTGCCCGCATGCATTTGCGCCGACACGCCCGCCACCCGCAGGGACTGCAAGGTGCGCATCGCCACAGGCAGCGCCGCCACGTCGGGCACGATGGCGTAGACATCGGGCACGGGGGTAGCCAGCGCTTGGCCCTGCTCTTGGATGAGTTCGAGCACGCGCTCGACGCCCAGCGCCCAGCCCACGGCCGGCGCCGGCTTGCCGCCGACCTGTTCGACAAGATAGTCATAACGGCCACCGCCGCAGATCGTGCCCTGTGAGCCCAGGCGCTCGGTGATGAATTCGAACACCGTGAGGTTGTAGTAGTCCATGCCGCGCACCAGTCGCGGGTTGATGCGGTAGGTCACGCCATTGGCATCCAGGATGGCCTTGACAGCAGCAAAGTGCGCCAGCGAAGCCTCGCCCAGGAAGTCCAGCAGTTTGGGCGCCGACTCGACCACCGGCGCCATGGCCGGGTTCTTGGTGTCGAGGATGCGCAGCGGGTTGCTGTGCAGGCGGCGCCTGGCGTCTTCGTCGAGCACGTCGGCGTGCTGCTCAAAGTGCGCGATCAGCGCGGCACGGTGCGCGCGGCGCTCTTCGGGTTGGCCCAGGCTGTTGAGTTCGAGGCGTACGTCCTGAAGGCCCAGCACACGCCAAAGGTCTTGCGCCAGCAGGATCAGCTCGGCATCGACCTCGGGCCCGCCAAAGCCCAGCACCTCGGCGCCGATCTGGTGGAACTGCCGGTAGCGGCCGCGCTGCGGGCGCTCGTGGCGGAACATCGGCCCCATGTAGTACAGGCGCTTACCGCCTTCGTAGAGCAGGTTGTGCTCGACCACGGCGCGCACCAGTCCCGCCGTGCCCTCGGGGCGCAGCGTGAGTTGCTCGCCGTTGAGCCGGTCCTCAAAAGAGTACATCTCTTTCTCGACGATGTCGGTCACCTCACCGAGGCCGCGCACGAACAGCGCCGTGGGCTCGACGATGGGCAATCGGACGTTGCGGTAGGCGTAGCGCGCCATCAAAGCGCGCACCTGGGTTTCGAGCCATTCCCAGCGCGCCGACTCGGGTGGCAGGATGTCGTTCATGCCCTTGACGCCCACCAGTTTCTGGGCCTTGGCTTGTTTTTGTGTGTTGTCTGTCATGAATCGGATCAGGCTTTGGTCTTGCCAAAGCGGGTCTGGATGTAGTCCTCGACGATGCGCTGGAATTCCTGGGCGATGCCCTCGCCGCGCAGGGTCAGGCGTTTTTCGCCGTCGATGAAGACGGGGGCAGCGGGCGCCTCGCCCGTGCCGGGCAGGCTGATGCCGATGTCGGCGTGCTTGCTCTCGCCGGGGCCGTTGACGATGCAGCCCATCACCGCCACTTTCATGGCCTCGACGCCGGGGTACTGGCCGCGCCAGACCGGCATTTGCGCGCGCAAAAAGTCGTCGATCTGCTTGGCCAGCTCCTGGAAGGTGGTGCTGGTGGTGCGGCCACAGCCGGGGCAGGCGGTGACGCTGGGCACGAACACGCGCAGGCCCAGCGATTGCAGGATTTCGGAGGCGATGACCACCTCTTGCGTGCGCGCTTCGCCCGGTTGCGGTGTCAGCGAGACGCGGATCGTGTCGCCTATGCCCTCTTGCAAGAGGATGGCCAGCGCGGTGCTGGAGGCCACTGTGCCCTTGGTGCCCATGCCGGCCTCGGTCAGGCCCAGGTGCAAGGGGTAGTCGCAGCGGCGGGCCAGTTCGCGGTAGACCGAGACCAGGTCCTGCACACCCGATACCTTGCACGAGAGCGTGATCTGGCTGCCGTCCATGCCCATCGCTTCGGCGCGCTGGGCCGAGCCGATCGCCGACTGGATCAGGGCCTCGTACATGACCTGGCGGCCCTCAAAAGGCTCGGCGCGGCGGCTGTTGGCATCCATCAGATCGGCCAGCAGGTCCTGGTCCAGGCTGCCCCAGTTGACGCCGATGCGGATCGGTTTGTCAAAGCGCTGCGCGACCTCGATCATCTGACCGAACTGCAGGTCGCGCTTGTCGCCCTTGCCCACATTGCCCGGGTTGATGCGGTATTTGGACAGGGCTTCGGCGCAGGCCGGGTACTCGGTGAGCAAGCGGTGGCCGTTGTAATGAAAGTCGCCGATCAAGGGCACGTCGATGCCCATCTTGTCGAGCTGTTCGCGGATGTGCGGCACCGCCTGCGCGGCTTCGGGTGTGTTGACGGTGATGCGCACCATCTCGGAGCCGGCCAGGGCCAGTTCCTTGACCTGGATGGCGGTGCCGATGGCATCGACCGTGTCGGTGTTGGTCATGGACTGTACGCGCACCGGCGCGCCGCCGCCCACCGTGACGACACGGCTGCCCCAGACCACGCGGGCCTGGCGGCTGGTGCGCTGTGCAGGGCGGGCAATCTCGATCGGGGTATCGCTCATGGCTTGAGTTGCAAACGGGCTTCGTTGTTGCGGGTGTGGGGCGCCAGGTCCACCGCCTGGCCTTGCCAGCGCAGCTCAGCGCTGTCGGCTTTGCCCACGTAGACAAAAAGCGGCGCGCTGGGCGAGAGGTCCAGCACCTCACCCGCCTTGACCATGCGCCTGACGGGCATGCGGCCTTGGCTGTCGCGCACCTCCACCCAGGCATCGGCACTCAGACGGATCGACAAGGCAGAAGCGCCAGCGGCGGCCACGCCCTGGCTGGCGGGTGTGCTTGCCGGCGCGGCAGCGGCCGCCACTGGCGTGGCCGTGACAACAGCGACCGACGCGGGCGCACGCGCGGGCACGGCCGAAGCCGCAGGCTGTGGCGCCGGGGCGGCGGGCACCGCCACGGCGGGCGTGGCGAGAGGCTTGGGCTGAGAGGCTTCGGGGCTGGCGGTTGCTTGTTCGGCTGGGTTACTGGGGGTCGCCAGCTCCATCGGATCGCTGGCCTGGCCCATGGGCACAGCCGCTTGCGCGGGGTCCTGCGCCTCTTCGCTGGCCTGCGGGGTTTGGCGTTCAGGACTCGGCCACCAGATCAGCGCTGCAGCCCCCAGCACCATCAGCAGTGCGAGCACCAGAACCTGGCGCGAGACGCCCTTGCCCGAGCCGTTGCGCGGCGCGGCGCGCACCGCCTGGCGCCGGGTTTCGAGCCCGACAGGCTCGATCGCCTGCACCGGGGCGGCATGGGGCAGTGCGGCCAGCACCGGGGCCGGGTCAATGCCCAGGTGCCGGCACACCGACTGCGCCAGGGCACGCTCAAAAGCCACGCCCTTGAATCGCTGGTGCTCGTCGGCCTCCAGGGCTTCGAGCTGGCGCACGCTGACCTTGAGGTGAACCGACAGCACCGCCAGGTGCAGGCCTTTGGCCTCGCGCGCGGCACGCAGCATTTGCCCGGCCGTCGGACCTGCGGGTGCGGGGGTGTCAGAAGCTTCAAAGGTGCTCATGGTGCGCTCGCCGGTATTCAGGAAACCAGGGGCTGGATCGGGATCACGCCTTGCGCGCGCTGCTGCGCGATGCGCTCGTGCACCCGGGTGCGGTCTTTCACATCGCCGGCGAGCTGGCCGCAGGCGGCGTCGATGTCGTCGCCGCGCGTCTTGCGCACGGTGGTGACGATGCCGCCGTCCAGCAACAGCTTGGCAAAGGCCTGCACGCGCGCCTGAGGCGAGCGCGTGAGGCCCGAGGCCGGAAAGGGGTTGAACGGGATCAGGTTGAACTTGCAGCGGATGCCGTGGCGCTGCACCAGGGCGATGAGTTCACGCGCGTGCTCGGGGCTGTCATTGACGCCGTCGAGCATGCAGTATTCGAAGGTGATGAAGTCGCGCGGCGCATGGTCCAAGTAGCCCACACAGGCGCGCAGCAGTTCATCGAGCGGGTATTTGCGGTTGAGCGGAACGAGCGAATCACGCAGCGCGTCATTGGGCGCGTGCAGCGAGACGGCCAGAGCCACCGGGCAGTCTTGCGCGAGGCGCTCAACCATGGGCACCACCCCCGAGGTCGAGACCGTGACTCGGCGGCGGGACAGCCCATAGCCGTGGTCATCGAGCATGACCTTGAGCGCCGGGATCAGCGCACCGTAGTTTTGCAGCGGCTCGCCCATGCCCATCATCACCACATTGGAGATGACGCGCTCAGAGGTCTTCAGGTGCTGGCGCAAAAAATGTTCGGCAAACCACAGCTGCGCGAGGATCTCAGCGGTGCTGAGGTTGCGCGAAAAGCCCTGGTGACCCGTGGAGCAAAAGCGGCAGCCCACGGCGCAACCGGCTTGCGAGGACACGCACAGGGTGCCGCGGTCGTCTTCGGGGATGAACACGGATTCAACCGCGTTGCCATCGCCCACATCGAACAGCCACTTGATGGTGCCGTCGGCAGAGATGTGCTGGCTGATCACCGGCAAGGCGGTGATGTGGGCCGTGGTTTTGAGTTTTTCACGCAGCGACTTGGCCAGATCGCTCATCTGGTCGAAGTCTTTGGCGCCGCGCTGGTGGATCCAGCGGAACAACTGGGTAGCGCGGAAACGCTTTTCCCCCAGCTCTTCGCAAAAAACGGCCAGACCTTCCAGATCGAATTCGAGAAGGTTGGCCGTCATGCTTGAGAAGTCGCGACGCTTCGCGACCGGATCAGCGGTTGTAAACGTTCATGCCGGGGAAGAAGAACGACACTTCCACGGCAGCGGTTTCGGGGGCGTCGGAGCCATGCACGGCGTTGGCGTCGATGCTGTCGGCAAAGTCAGCGCGGATGGTGCCGGCGGCGGCCTTCTTGGGGTCGGTGGCGCCCATCAGGTCACGGTTCTTGGCGATGGCGCCTTCACCCTGCAGCACCTGGATCATCACGGGGCCGGAGACCATGAAGTCCACCAGGTCCTTGAAGAAGGGGCGCTCTTTGTGCACAGCATAGAACTGCTCGGCTTCGCCGCGCGAGAGGTGGGCCATCTTGGCAGCCACGATCTTCAGGCCAGCGGCTTCGAAGCGGGCGTAGATCTGGCCGATGACGTTCTTGGCCACTGCGTCGGGCTTGATGATGGAGAGGGTGCGTTCGATCGCCATGGTGTTTTCCTGTTGAGCGTGATTTTGAAAGCATTTTTGCCAAGCGGCAAAGCCCTTTATTCTACCCTGAGCGCCCGAGAGCCTCACGGCAGCAGACATTCATAAACCCTGTCATCGGTCGGCTTGGCCAGGGCATCCAGCGGGCAGCACAGACATGGGCCCTCGGATCAAGTCCGAGGGTGACGATCCGCCCTGGTCAAAGGGTGACCCGCCGTTTGGGTACGCGCGTGACCAGCCGTCCAGGTCAGAGGGTGACCAGCCGTCAGGGTCAGCGGGTGACAGCCCGGCTCTTCAGCGCCCGCGGCCGCCCGATTTGCGGCGACCACCACGGCCGGCGCCTTTTTCGGCCAGCTTGTGGCGGTTGAAGCTGTCGGCCCCGATGTAGCCCAGGCTGGTGCGCATCGGGTCGGGCTGGTTGGCACCCTGCCCTTTGCCCGCCTTGGACTGACCAGATTTGCCGCGCGCCGCTGCCGGGATGGCGGTGCCGGCCTGGCCGCGACCACCGGTGCGCGGACCCCGCTGACCGCGTGCGCCCTGACCTGTGCGCTGGGTCGGCGCGCGTTCGCGCTCGGGGGCGCCCGCGGCCTTCATGAGCGCGCGGATGTCGGCTTCACCCAGCTCCAGCCAGGCACCTCGGCGCAGGCCATGCGGCAGCACCATGGCGCCGTAGCGGATGCGGATCAGGCGGCTGACGGCGTGGCCCACCGCCTCCATCATGCGGCGCACCTCGCGGTTGCGGCCTTCGGCAATCGTCACGCGGTACCAGCAGTTGGCGCCCTCGCCGCCGCCGTCTTCGATGGAGCCGAACTGGGCTGGGCCATCGTCGAGTACCACGCCGTCGAGCAGTTGCTGCTTTTCTTCGTTGGACAGCGCGCCGAGCACGCGCACCGCGTACTCGCGCTCCAGGCCAAAGCGCGGGTGCATGAGGCGGTTGGCCAGCTCACCCGAACTGGTGAACAGCAGCAGGCCTTCGGTGTTGAGGTCCAGGCGCCCCACCGACTGCCACTTGCCCTGCTGCAGGCGCGGCAGCTTGCGAAACACGGTGGGCCGGTTTTGCGGGTCGTCGTGGCTGACGATCTCGCCAGCAGGCTTGTGGTAGGCGATCACGCGCGCCGGTGGCGGTTCGATGCGCACGCGGATCGGCTTGCCATTGACCTTGATCTGATCGCCATATTGGATGCGCTGGCCCACATGGGCCGGTTCGTTGTTGACCGAAATGCGCCCTTCGAGGATCAGTTGCTCCATCTCCAGGCGCGAGCCCATGCCGGCCTGGGCCAACACCTTGTGCAGCTTGGGCGAATCGGCCTGGGGCGGCAGCACGCGTTTGCCGGGAAATTCGGCGCTGGCGGAGCCGCCGTCTTCCTCGGCATCGAACTGGCCCGAAACCACATCGGCCAGGACCACGGCCTTGTAGCCAGGGGCGTCGTTGCCGGCCTGTCTCGCCGAGGCGGCCTGGGCATCTGGGCCGCTCAGGGGTTCGGGTGTGGGGGTGCTGTTCATGGCTGCTCGGCAGAAGGATCGGGCGCAGGCAGCGCTTCGGGGACAAGTGGCGGGGCCTCGCTGGCGGGCGCGGCGTCTTCAGGCGCAGGCTCATCCATGCGGCTGTCGGCGCCGTCTGGCGCTGCTGCGGCCAGGGCCTCGATGGGCAGCAAGGCTTCTTCGAGGGACAAGGTGGGCTGCTCGACCGTCTCGTCCAGGGCCAGACCGGCCAGTGCGGCGCCAGGGTGGTCCCCCGAACCGAGCACAGGCAGCTGGTCCAGCGAGGCCAGGCCCAGGTCGTCGAGGAATTGCCGTGTGGTGGCGTACAGGGCCGGCCGACCCACGGTTTCGCGGTGGCCAATCACCTCGACCCAACCCCGGTCTTCGAGCTGTTTGAGGATTTGCGAGTTGATGGTCACACCGCGGATGTCTTCCATGTCACCACGCGTGACCGGCTGGCGGTAGGCGATGATGGCCAGCGTCTCGAGCACGGCGCGCGTGTACTTGGGCGGCTTTTCGGGGTGCAGCTTGTCCAGGTACAGGCGCATTTCAGGACGGCTTTGAAAGCGCCAGCCGCTGGCCACACTGATCAGCTCCAGCCCGCGCGGCGTCCATTCCTGTTGCAGCTCGGCCAGCATCTGGCGCAGGGTGTCGGCACCCAGGGCATCGTCAAACAGCACGCGCAGATCGCGCAGGGGCAAGGGCTGGGCCGTGCACAAGAGGGCCGTTTCAAGGACACATTTGGCTTGTGCCGTGTTCATGGCTCGGTCTTTTTGGGAAAAACGCGCGCTGCGCGTCGGGGGGTGTGAGGGGCGTTGGCGCACCAGGCTCGCTGGGGCCAACCCTGCGCGGCATCGCCGTCCCGGGGAACAGACCCGCCGCGTCAGTGCTGGTCATTGTAGCGGAGGCCCAATTCGGCCAGGGCCACCTGCATGTCGGTGGGCAATGGCACCTGCCAGCTCAATGCCTGACCCGTGACCGGGTGTGTGAAGGCCAGCCGCCAGGCGTGCAGGGCCTGGCGCGAGAGCCCGGCCATGGGGCGCCCGCCATACAAAGGATCGCCCAGCAAGGGATGCCCCACATGCGCCATGTGCACGCGGATCTGGTGGGTGCGGCCGGTGTGCAGGGTGCAGCGCACCAGGCAGGCTTCTTCGTTCTGGTCCAGACAGTCGAGTGTGGTGCGTGCCGTTTTGCCAGGCAGGCGCGCCAGATCAACCACCGCCATGCGCAAGCGGTTTTGCGGATCGCGCCCAATCGCGGCATCGACCTCTCGCTCTGGCGGACCAGGCCAGCGCCGGTGCCCGATGGCCAGGTATTGGCGGCTGACCTCGCGCGCCGCGATCATGGCCACCAGCGCGTCCATGGCGGCGCGTGTGCGCGCCACCACCATCAGCCCGCTGGTGTCCTTGTCCAAGCGGTGCACGATGCCCGCGCGGGGCAAATCGCGGGCCTGGGCGTCGAGCGCCAGCAGACCGTTGAGCAAGGTGCCGCGCCAGTTGCCCGGCGCCGGGTGCACCACCAGGCCCGCCGGTTTCTGGATGACGCGCAGGTGTTCGTCGAGGTGGACGGTCTCGATCGGCAAATCTTCGGGCACAAAGGCGCTGGACTGCGGCGTGGGGCGCAGGCAGACGGCCAGTGACTGGCCCTGGCGCAGCTTGCTGGCGGCTTTGATGGCCAGCCGAGCGTCGATTTGCACATCGCCCGCCTCGATGCGCTGCTGCAGGTAGCTGCGCGAGAATTCGGGAATCAGGTCGGCCAACGCCCGGTCCAGCCGCTGGCCATGCTGGGCTGGGCCGGCCGCGAGATGGCGCCACTCGGCCTGATCGGCCTCGTCTTCGAGAGGGCTTTCTGGCAGTTCATCCACGGGGGCGGTCGATATAATCAAAGTCAATGAAAAGTTCTGAGGTTTCACACATGCGGGCCCACCGATTATCGGCATTGAGCGCCACCTTCGGGCTGAGCCTTGTGTTGGTGCTGTTGGGCGGCTGCTCCAGCCCCACCAAAGACGCCACCCAAGGCTGGTCTGCCGAGAAACTCTACGAGGAAGCGCGTGACCAGGCCAACTCAGGTGCCTGGGACAAGGCCATCGGCATGTACGAAAAGCTCGAAGGCCGCGCTGCGGGCACCGTGCTGGCCCAGCAGGCCCAGATCAACAAGGCTTATGCGCAGTACCGCTACAACGAAAAAGTGCAGGCGATCGCCACCCTCGACCGTTTCATCCGCCTGCACCCCACCAGCCCGGCACTGGACTACGCGATCTACCTCAAGGGCCTGATCAACTTCAACGAAAACCTGGGCCTGTTCTCTTCGCTGATCAACCAGGATTTGTCCGAGCGCGACCAGAAAGCGGCCAAGGAGTCCTACGAGGCGTTCCAGGAACTGATCAAGCGCTTTCCGGATTCGAAATACACGCCCGATGCGCGCCAGCGCATGACCTACATCATCAACTCGCTGGCGGGCTACGAGGTGCATGTGGCGCGCTACTACGCGCGCAAGGGCGCTTATGTGGCGGCGATCAACCGCGCGCAGCAGGCCCTGAGCGATTACCAGGGTGTGCCGGCGGCCGAGGAAGCCTTGGCCATTCTGGTTCACGCCTATGGGCAACTGGGCATGAACGATTTGCGCGACGACTCACGGCGCGTGCTCGAGAAAAACTACCCGAACTCCAAGTTTCTGAGCAACCCGCTGTCGGGCCGCCAGTCAAAGCCCTGGTGGCAGCTCTTTTGGTAAAGCCAGCGCCTGCAGGCTGGCGCTGAATTCGGCCTGATCCTGCAGCCGCCGCATCGGTGGCAAGGCCGCCAGCAAGCGCCGGCCATAGCCTTTGCCCGTCAGGCGGGTGTCGCACACCACCAAAATTCCCCGATCGCTTTCGCTGCGGATCAAGCGCCCGGCGCCCTGCTTGAGCGCCACCGCTGCCTCGGGCAAGGCCTGGTGCGCGAAAGCGCTCTGGCCTTGCTGTTCAAGCCTTTGCGCCCGCGCCTGCTGCACCGGATCGTCGGGTGGCGGAAAAGGCAGCTTGTCGATGACCACCAGTTGCAGCGCATCGCCCGGCACGTCAAAGCCTTCCCAGAACGAAGCAGAAGCCACCAGCACGCAGCCGGGTTGGCCATCGCGCGCGCCTTCGCGAAAGCGCTCCATCAGTCGGCGCTTGGGGCTTTGCCCCTGCACCAGCACTTCGAGCGCCACACCGCTGTCCAGCCGCATTTGCAGGAATTCGCCGATCGTGCGCATGGATTGCAGCGTGGTGGTCAGCACCAGGGTGCGACCGCCCAGGGTGCGCGCAGCCTCCAGCACCAGCTGGGCCACATCCAGCGCGTGCTGGCGCTCGCCCGGCGCGCTCAGCTGCTGCGGCACATACAAAGCCGCCTGCTGCGCATAGTCAAAGGGGCTGCTGACCTGCAAGGTGCGGGCTGAAGTCAAGCCACAAGGTTGCGTGAACCAGCGCAGGCTGGGCTCATCGCCCAGCGTGGCCGAGGTGAAGACCCAGGCGCGCGCGCCCAGTGGCGCAGCGCCCTGCCCTGTGGCCGTCTCGGGCAAGGCGTGCGCGTCGCCCCCCAGAGCGAGGCTGGGCGCAGCGGTCAGCTGGGCAAAACGCTCGGCGATGTCGAGCGGCGCCTGCACCACGCGCAAGGCGGCCGAGACCTCGGCCCAGCGCACACCGTTCTCGTCGGGCGGGGTCTGGAATTGGCCGCAGCGCTGGCGCAAGTCCTGGCAGCGTTCGCGCAGGCGCACAAAATCGGGCGCCAGCTCGCTCACCGTGTCCAGGCCCTCGGCCAGGGCATCGAGCGCCTGGTTCAGGGTGTGCAGGGCATCGGCCCAAGCCTCGGGGTCCACGCCTTGCGGGCCCTGGGCCGCCCAGCGCAGGCGCACGGCACCCCGGTGCTGGCCTGCGGTCAGGCGCCAGTCGCGGGTGGCGGTTTCCAGGCGCTGGGCCAGGCCCTGCCAATCGACCAGGCCACGCGCGAGTTGCAGGCCGTTGGCCAGCACATCGCGCGCGAGTTCGAGCAGCTGCACCGTCGAGAGCTCCTGGCCCAGGAAATTCACGCCGATCTCGTTGAGCTGGTGCGCCTCGTCAAACACGGTCACGCGCACCGTCGGCAAAAGTTCGGCCACACCCGACTCGCGCACCGCCAGGTCGGCAAAAAACAGGTGGTGGTTGATCACCACCACATCGGCGGCCATGGCTTCCTTGCGCGCGAGGTTCACATGGCAGGCTTTGTAGCGCGGGCAATGGCTGCCCAGGCAGTTCTCGCGCGTGGAGGTGAGCAAGGGCCACAGCGAGGATGTTTCATCGAGCCCGGGCAACTCGGCCAGGTCGCCACTGCGCGTGGTCTGGGCCCATTGCTCGACCCGGCCGATCGCACGCTGGCTGGCCGCCTGCGTGACCGAGGGATGGTGGCGCGATTGCTCCAGGCGGTGCAGGCACAGGTAGCTCGAACGCCCTTTGAGCAAGGCCACGCGCAGCGGCAGGTTCAGGGCCTGCGCCAGACGCGGCAGGTCGCGCGAAAACAGCTGGTCCTGCAAAGCTTTGGTGGCGGTGGACACCACGGCGCGCTGGCCACTGAGCAGCACCGGCACCAGGTACGCAAAGGTCTTGCCCACGCCGGTGCCCGCCTCGACCGCCAGCACGCCGCCGCCTTCGACGGTGTCGCTGACCGCCTGGGCCATGGCCAATTGCCCCTCGCGCGGCACGAAGCCAGGCCAGGCCCGGGCCAGGGGCCCATGCGCCGACAGCGCCAGCAACACCCCCTCGCCCAGACGGCTCACGCCGGTTCCTTGGGATCGATCATCCACTGCAGCCGCGCGATCTCGTCGCGCAGGGCCAGGCGGCGTTTTTTGAGCCGGCGCGTGCGCAGCTCGTCGCCCGCAGCAGGGTGCTCGGCCATCTGGTCGATCATGGCGTTGAGGTCAGCGTGTTCGATCTGCAGCTCGATCAGTCGCCGCTGCGGAGAGCGCTGGTCCTGGGTGACGCTGTCGATCATGGACGCGCCCCTTGGGCTTTCTCGCGAAGGCGCTCCTCACGCTGTTGGGTGCGCCAGGCACGCTCCTCGGCGTTGAGGGCGAGTTCGCGAGCTCGGATGGGTTCCAGGGCCGCACGACGGCTGCGGCGCACCTCGGTCAGACAGGCGTTGACCGCAAAGCGCTGCCAGCATTCGTGCTTGCGTGTGTCGTGATCGTGCTCGATGGCCTGGCGCTCGGTCTGCAGCTGCGCGCGTGCGCTGGCCAGACGGCTGGGGGTGTCTTCGTCGCTGGCGCGTGCCTGAGCGACGCCCAGTGCCAGCACAGCGCCGAGCAACAGGGACCATGCTCGCCTCATGTCAGCTGGGTGTCCACGGTACGGTGTTCGAGCGAGAGGAATTCGCTCGAACGCATTTCGTTGAGGCGCGAGACGGTGCGCGGAAATTCGTGCGAGAGCGGCCCTTCGGTGTAGAGCAACTCGGGGGCGACCTCGGCCGAGACAATCAGCTTGACCCGGCGGTCATACAGCACATCGATCAGCCAGGTGAAACGCCGCGCTTCGGACGCCAGCTTGACCGGCATGGCCGGCACATCGGAGAGCAGCACAGTGTGGAACTGGCTGGCGATTTCGAGGTAGTCGTTTTGCGAGCGCGGTCCGCCGCAGAGCGTGCGGAAATCGAACCACACCACGCCACCCGCGCGCCGCAGCGCGCGGATCTGGCGGGCCTCGATGTGCAGCACCGGGTCTTCGTCGGCGCCGCTGGCCAGCTGCTCAAAAGCCTGCGCCATGCCGGCCTGGGTTTGGTCGTTGAGCGGCGTTTTGTAGAGGTCCAGCAACTCCAGCGTGCGGCGGCGGTAGTCGGTGCCGTTGTCCACATTCAGAACTTCCATGCGTGCGTTCAGCAAATCAATGGCCGGCAGGATGCGGTCGCGGTGCAGGCCGTTGGGGTACAGGCCCGAGGGCATGAAGTTGGAGGTGGTGACAAAGCCCACCCCGTTGTCAAACAGCGCCACCAGCAGGCGGTGCAGGATCATCGCGTCGGTGATGTCGGCCACATGGAATTCGTCAAAGCAGATCAGGCGGTAGCGCTTGGCCATGCGCTTGCCCAGTTCATCGAGCGGGTTCACGGTGCCTTGCAGGCCAGCCAGTTCGCGGTGCACCTCACGCATGAACTCGTGAAAATGCAGGCGCGTCTTGCGCTCGATCGGCACCGCCTCGAAAAAGCAGTCCATCAAAAAGCTCTTGCCTCGCCCCACCCCGCCGTACATGTAGACACCTTTGGGGATCTCGGGCCGGTTGAGCAGCTTCTTGAGGGCGTTGGAGCGTTTGGCTTTGTAGGCGCTCCAGGCCTGGGCGCAACGCTCCAGCGCCTCGATGGCGCGCAGCTGGGCAGGGTCGCTTTGGTAGCCCCGTTTGTTCAACTCTTGTTCGTAGACGGCTCGAACGGACATGGTCGGTGCATTTCTGGCATCAAAAAACCCGGGGCGTGCCCGGGTTTGCGGCTGGCGAAACTGTACCCGAAACGCCTTGCCAACGCAGGCGCCTCGGGCTCAGAGACCTCAGAAGTTCAGCGTGCGCTTGTCCACCGCCAGGGCCGCTTCCTTGGTCGCTTCCGACAGCGAGGGGTGGGCGTGGCAGATGCGGGCGATGTCTTCGGCCGAGGCCTTGAACTCCATCGCCACCACGGCCTCGGAAATCAGCTCGGAGGCCATCGGGCCAACGATGTGCACGCCCAGGATTTCGTCGGTTTGGGCGTCGGCCAGGAACTTGACCATGCCCGTGGTGTCGCCCAGGGCGCGTGCACGGCCATTGGCCAGGAAGGGGAAGGTGCCGGCCTTGTAGGCAACGCCATCGGCCTTGAGCTGCTGCTCGGTGCGGCCGACCCAGGCGATCTCGGGGCTGGTGTAGATGACCCAGGGGATGGTGTTGAAGTTCACATGGCCGTGCTGGCCAGCGATGCGCTCGGCCACGGCCACACCCTCTTCCTCGGCCTTGTGCGCGAGCATGGGGCCGCGCACCACGTCGCCCACGGCCCAGATGCCAGGCACATTGGTCTTACAGTCACCATCGACCACGATGGCGCCGCGCTCATCGAGCTGCAGGCCCACGGCCTCGGCGTTCAGGCCCACGGTGTTGGGCACGCGGCCGATCGAGACGATCAGCTTGTCGGCGTCGAGGCTTTGCGCCTCGCCCTTGGCATTGGTGTAGGCCACCGAGACGCCCTTCTTGCCGGTCTTGATCTCGCCGACCTTGACGCCCAGCTCGATCTTCAGGCCCTGCTTGTCGAGGGCCTTCTTGGCTTCCTTGGCGATCTGCTCGTCGACCGCACCCAGGAAGGTCGGCAGACCTTCGAGGATGGTGACGTCAGACCCCAGGCGGCGCCAGACCGAGCCCATTTCAAGACCGATCACGCCGGAGCCGATCAGCACCAGCTTCTTGGGCACGGCACCGACGCGCAGCGCACCGTCGTTCGACAGCACGGTCTCTTCGTCAAAAGGCACGCCAGGCAGCGCACGGGCATTCGAGCCGGTGGCCACGATCACCTGCTTGGCCACGATGGCCTCTTCGGTCTTGCCCGCCACCTTGATCTCGTAACCGCCCTCGGCCTTGCCGGCAAAGCTGCCGCGACCATGGAAGAAAGTGACCTTGTTTTTCTTGAACAGGTAGAGGATGCCATCGTTGTTTTGTTTGACGACGTTGTCCTTGCGCGCCACCATCTTGGCCACGTCGATTTGGACGTCCTTGGCGCTGATGCCGTGCTCGGCAAAGTGGTGGTTGGCGTGCTCGAAATGCTCGCTCGATTGCAGCAACGCCTTGGAGGGGATGCAGCCCACATTGGTGCAGGTGCCGCCCGGAGCCGGGCCGCCGGCGGCGTTTTTCCACTCGTCGATGCAGGCCACGTTGAAGCCCAGTTGTGCGGCACGGATGGCCGCGATGTAGCCGCCAGGACCACCGCCGATGACGACCACGTCGAATTGTTTGCTCATTTGGAAATCTCGGATAAAGCGATGCCTCCGAACGGAGGCATCGCGGTTGCGGTCAATTACAGATCGAACAGCAGGCGCGAGGGATCTTCCAGCGCTTCCTTCATCGCGACCAAGCCCAGCACGGCTTCGCGGCCGTCGATGATGCGGTGGTCATACGACATGGCGAGGTAGTTGATCGGGCGCACCACGACCTGGCCGTTTTCGACCACGGCGCGGTCCTTGGTGGCGTGCACGCCCAGGA
>JACCDW011549865.1_pt1 | contig 21550 bp, 17 predicted proteins | sample 7449781 | NCBI WGS metagenome assembly JACCDW01 (sample SAMN15323449, study PRJNA562643) | freshwater metagenome | isolation source: river surface water | place: USA:Blue River Watershed | collected 2017-08-18
GAGAATGTCTCTGCTCCCAGAGGGACGATCATAAACTCTTGAATGTCGACGCCGTTGTCTGCGTGCGCACCACCATTGATGATATTCATAAGTGGTACCGGAAGAACGTGAGCGTTTGGTCCACCCAAATATCTGTAAAGAGGAAGATCAGAAGAATCAGCTGCAGCTCTAGCGTTAGCTAGCGAGACGCCCAAAATGGCGTTTGCACCAAGTTTCTTTTTGTTGTCCGTGCCATCGAGTTCAATCAGCAGCGAATCAACTTGTCTTTGGTCAGTGGCGTCAACATCTGTCAGTGCCTCGTCGATTCTCTCGACGATAACTGACACGGCATTTCTCACTCCCTTGCCTAGATAGCGAGACTTGTCACCATCGCGTGATTCATGTGCCTCAAAGGCTCCGGTCGAAGCGCCTGAGGGTACCGCTGCCCTACCAAACGAATCGTCGGTCAGTAAGACCTCAACTTCAACAGTTGGGTTTCCTCGTGAATCTAGAATTTCACGAGCACCGATAGCAGAAATAATTGACAAAAGAAGCTCCTAATATATTGGGAAGTGAAAACAACTTTGGCTTCGGCCTAAATTCTAGCGGCTAGCCAAGTTGACGGATGTCTAACTTTTCCCCAGGCTTGAAAACGGCAAAGCTGGTAAATCCTTGCTCTGCGAGTTCAGCCAGCTGCGCTTTGGTGTTTTTGGCAGCTCTATCAATCCTGACCCGCCACCCCTGCTCAATGAGTTCTTTTTGAGCATCAAGGGCTGCAGAAAAATCATCCTCAACTAACAGCACCAACATCTTTGCGTTGGAGTCCGTATCACCTGTGAGATTGAGAATTCGCTCTATTCCGAGAGAGATTCCTACAGCTGGAGTTGCGGTGCCAGACCACTGACCAACCATGTTGTCGTATCGACCGCCGCCGCCGATGGAGGATTGCGAACCTGGGTGTTCAATTTCAAAGATAGCTCCGGTGTAGTAACCCATACCTCGAACCAAAGTTGGATCAAACCTAAAGCTCTCTGGATTTGAAATTGCTTGCAGCCACTTGAGTTCTTCGGGAACTTCCGCCGTCGAGACTTTGCCAAGCCAATTCACAACATTCTTTGCAACTTCTGAACCAAATTCTTTTTCAATTTCTTCGCGGACTCCGTCGACTCCAATTTTGTCGAGCTTGTCGATTGCAATCATGGCTTTGGACTGATCGGATATTCCGATTGACTCAAGCTGTCTTGATAGCCAGCGACGGTCGTTGACCCTGATGGTGGCGTCTTTAATGCCGATAGCTTTGAGCGCTTCCAAAGAAGCGGTCAACAGCTCTAATTCAGCCAGTTCCGATGATTCACCCAGGATGTCAATATCACACTGCAAAAATTGTCGATAGCGACCCTTCTGAGGACGCTCTGCTCGCCAAACCGGACCAATTTGCATTGCTTTCAAAACTCGGGGCAACTGAGCATGGTTGGATGCGTAAAACCTAGTTAGGGGAACAGTCAGATCAAAACGCAAACCAAGATCGGCCAGCTCTTCACCATCTGCAAGTGCTCGATCTAATTCCTCGCCGCGCTTTAGGACTTTGAAAACTAGTTTCTCGTTTTCGCCACCTTGGCCTGCGGTTAATCTCGCAATGTCTTCAAGGGCAGGAGTTTCAATTTCCTGAAACCCTCTGGCCTGATAAACATTTCGAATTTGAGCCAGCACTGCCTCGCGCTTTGTCTTCTCAGGTGGAAGAAGGTCGCGCATGCCGCGAGGTGGGTTTACTGACACAAACCAAGTTTGGCACAGCACTCTAAAAACTCGCTGTTTATAGCGGGTGCGGCTGGTGATCAGGCTGAAACTGAAACATGGGGTTTAGTTAAGTTGCCAGCGTTGCTAATCTTGCCACCATGAGCGGCCAGGTAAAGCCGAAGCGGGGGCGACCTGTCACGACAGATCCCTCGGCAGTTGGCCTAACCGCGCTGAGACTATTTAGTCAGCGCGGTATCGACAAAGTAACGATGGACGACGTGGCAGAAGCAGCCAAAATCTCACGCTCAAACCTTTTCCGCATCTATCCCTCAAAAGCCGCGGTGGTTTGGGGCGGCATGCATGAGTTCAATTTGGAACTTGAAAAAAGAATCAAGGAAAATCCAGAGACTGACCTGGTTAAACTGCTTCACACGTCATGGGTACAAGCCATGCATGTACTAGATGCCTCATTAGAGACTGTCCGCCTTCGGTTAAAACTAATTGCAAGCTCGCCGGAAATCTATGGCTGGGGTCATGGCCAAATGGAGGAAGCTAGACTCGTAATTGAGCGAGCTGCTAAGAAAGTTAGTAAAGACCCTCTTCGCTCAAGAATTATTGCGTCTGCCCTGATATCTGTCTCTATGGCCGTGTTGGTTTGGTGGGCAGAAAACAATGACCCGCGAACTCCATCTGAAGTTCTAGATGCGGGCTTCAAAGATTTCGAGAAGCTTTTTCGCTAGTCATCACTGACACGGCCAATAATCCCCGCGTCGGCTGCGTCCACTACTTCTCTCTCCCTGACTTCTTGCTCCAAGGTTCTAGTAGCTTCACGCAAGGCTCTTTCCGGATCTAGCTTTAGTGCACGTGCACTGGCAACTACTGCCAGTAAGAGGCGCCCTAGGTCCTCTTCGGAAGACATGGGAACAGCAGGTTCTGAAAGCGGATTCAAAATTCCGGCCTTCTCCGCTTTACCAATGACTTTGTTAGCGCGAGCAAGCGCAGGCATTTGTTTTGGAACGCCATCCATCACGGATGTGCGACCAGGTTTTTCCTTCTTTTTGTGCGCGTCCCAATTCTGCATAACCTCATCTCCAGTTTGAGCTGCAAACTGGGCCAACTCTTCCTGGGTTCCAAAAACGTGGGGGTGGCGAGATCTCATCTTGTTTTCCATGAAGCTCGCGACATCCTCGATGTCGAATGGCTCACCTAGAGTCCCAGTCGAAGCCAAATCTGAGTGGAAAATAACCTGATACAAAACATCACCAAGCTCTTCCAAAACTTCATCACGATTGCCGCTTTCTACGGCATCAATCAGCTCGTAAGTTTCCTCTAATAGGTATTGGATCAGGCTTTGGTGAGTCTGTTCAGCATCCCAGGGACAGCCGCCAGGGGCTCTAAGTTGATGAGCGGTTTGAATCAGACTCGCTAGTTTTTCCATCAGCAATTACCTGCAGCTCTCCGAGAAGTTCTTTCACCCAGTTAATCACTTCTTTGTCTCGAATTTGCTCGGAGCTATCAGATTTGGGAATTGTGATGGTGACTAAGTTGGAGCTCTTCAGATATTTCAGGCTTGGGTAGCGATGACTAAGCCTGACCAGTTCGGCATCGGTGAGGTGGACTGGTTGAATTCTTGCCGAAATGCCCAAGAGGTTCACCTCGAGTAAACCCAATTTATTGGCCCACTGGCGCAGCTCTGTCACCTCAATCAGGTTTACAACTGCGGATGGAGCTGGTCCAAATCGATCTTCAATTTCAGCCCTAATTTCCCCGAGCTGGTCTGGAGTTCCAGTTGAACCAGAGGCAGAAGCGAGCTTGTGATAAATCTCCAGCCTCAATCGATCTGAATCGACATATTCGTGTGGGATTCGTGCATCAATTGGAAGTTCAAGCTTCAGCTCTGACGGCGTAGCGACTTTGATGCCACGGAATTCACTAACCGCCTCTGAAATCATTCGCATGTAGAGGTCGAAGCCAACGCCTGCGATGTGACCTGACTGTTCACCGCCCAGTAGATTGCCAGCACCGCGGATTTCAAGGTCTTTCATCGCCACCTGCATACCGCTTCCCAGCTCGTTGTGCGTGGCAATTGTTGATAGACGGTCAAATGCAGTCTCACCCAAAGGTTTTGAAGGGTCGTAGAAGAAATAGGCATAGGCTCGCTCGCTAGATCTGCCTACACGGCCTCTGATCTGGTGTAGTTGGCTTAAGCCAAAGTTTTCTGCTCGATCAACAATCAAGGTGTTGGCATTGGGTATGTCGATTCCGGTTTCGATGATGGTCGTTGAAACGAGCACATCAAATTTCTTTTCCCAGAAGTCAACAACTACCTGCTCTAGCTGATGCTCAGGCATTTGACCATGAGCTATCGCAATTCTTGCCTCCGGAACGAGCTTGGCAAGGTTAGCGGCCGTTGAGTCGATGGTTGCTACTCGATTGTGAATGAAAAATACTTGACCCTCTCGAATCAACTCTCTTCGAATGGCCGCTGCCACTGTGGCATCGCTGTAGCCACCGACATAGGTCAAGATCGGATGGCGATCTTCGGGTGGGGTTGCCAAAGTTGACATCTCACGAATTCCAGTCACAGCCATTTCGAGTGTGCGTGGAATCGGCGTTGCACTCATTGCTAAGACATCAACATTTTGACGCAGAGCCTTGATTTTCTCTTTATGTTCCACCCCAAATCTCTGCTCTTCATCGATTACCAGTAGCCCAAGATCTCGAAACTTGACGGACTCAGAAAGAAGCCGATGCGTGCCGATAACTAAGTCAATTGAGCCGTTGCGGAGACCCTCCAGTACTTTCTTTGCTTCGCTTGGCGTTTGAAACCGAGATAGTGCTGCAACGTTGATTGGAAATCCGGAAAAGCGAGTTTCGAAAGTTTGAATGTGTTGTTTCACCAAAAGGGTAGTTGGCACCAAAATTGCGACCTGTTTATGGTCCTGGATTGCCTTGAAGGCCGCCCTAAGGGCAACTTCTGTCTTGCCATAGCCAACGTCACCTGCCAAAAGTCGATCCATGGGGACCGGCTTTTCCATGTCTCGCTTGACCTCATCAATAGTTGTTAGCTGATCCGGAGTTTCCTGAAAAGGAAAGGCATCTTCCAGTTCACGTTGCCACTCGGTATCGCTTGAGAATGCGTATCCCTGCGACTTAACCCTGGCCGCATAGAGCTTGACGAGGTCAATAGCAATTCTTCTAACAGCTTTGCGTGCATTGCTCTTTGCTCTTGCCCAATCGGCTCCTCCCATTTTCGAAAGAACTGGCGCCTCTCCGCCGACGTAACGGGAGAGCATGTCGAGTTGATCAGTTGGAACGTACAAAGTGTCTGCCGGATAGCCACGTTTGGGCGGAGCGTATTCAACGAGCAAATATTCTCTGGACTGCATCCGATTTGTGCGCTGAATTAGCTCCTTGAACCTGCCAACTCCGTGTATCTCGTGGACTACGTAATCCCCGGACTTTAGTTCAAGTGGGTCTACCTGAGGTCCGCGGCGCCTTGCTATTTTTCTTTCCTTAGGAGCCAGATAGCTCGAGGCCACACCATAGAACTCCTCTTCTGTTAGGACGATGAGCTTGGAGTCTGGTAGCACAAAGCCGTTAGCAATGTTTCCAACCGAGACAGTAATCTCGCCTGGCTTTAGCTTTTTGAAATTTTCAGACAGTGAACACGCAAGTTTTTGTTCGCCTACAAATTCGACTATGCGCTCGGCGGTCCCATGGCCTCTAGCCAGCAACAGCACAGAATTTTGATTTGCTATTTGGTCTGCTAGCCAATCAATGCTCTCCCCCGGCGCAAACGCAGGCACCTCTCGAAGACCGAGATCAGAAGATGACTCGGTTCCAAGCGAAGTAATTTCTATTAGTTCTCGATCTGCTTTTAGGAGAGTCTTTAGTTCCGCGAAATCGTAATAACCACCTTCTGAAAGATCAATTGGAGCCTGAGCGTCTGCGAGCGCAACATCCCAAGCAGCGTGAAGGAATTCCTGATTTGTCTTTAGGAGGCTTTCGGCGCGTGCTGCCAATTTCTGTGGTTCCAGCAAGACCGCAGCAGAGGTTTTGAGATATTTGGTGATTGGCACCAGTTTCTCGGCGAGAACAGGTGCCAGGGATTCCATGCCCGAAACCGGCAGCGCGTTAGCAATCTTTTCGAGAATTTCGCTCAAATTTGGAAACTCGTGGACCATCTCCCTCGCCTTGGCTGCAACGGCAGGGGTAATCAAAAGCTCTCTGGCTGGGTAAACAGCAACACTCTTGATTTCTGATTCAAAAGACCTTTGGTCGGAAACGTGAAATTGCCTTATCTCTTCGACCAAGTCACCAAAGAATTCCAATCTCACTGCGAAGTCGGAAGTAGTAGGAAAAATATCAACAATGCCGCCTCGCACGGAGAATTCACCGCGCTTGGTAACCAAGTCAACTCGCTCATAGGCAAACTCGATTAGTTTCAACGTCAGCTCAGGAAGAAGGTATTCCTTGCCTTGTTCGATTTGCAGGGGCTTGTATTCCAAGAGACCATCAATCAGTGGCTGTAGGGCTGCCCTAATTGAGAGCAGAACAACAACTGGTTTTTCACTTTTCTGTTTGGCCAGGACATGGATGTCGTGCAGCGCCTTTATGCGCCTTCCCACGGTCTCAGGTGATGGCGACAGACGCTCATGCGGGAGGGTTTCCCAAGCTGGAAACTCAATAATTTGAATCCCATCAACGAGTTCCTGCAGTGATGTAGAAAGCTCTTCAACTTGGCGGCCGGTAGCTGCAATTACGAGAAGAGGTCCGTCTGAGGATTGAAGAATGCTGGCCAGCGCAATAGCCTGCGTTTTAGCTGGGGCAAATAATTCACCGGATCTGAGCTCACGGGTAGGCTGCAGCGAGCGCGCTTGCGCGGCCGCAGAAATCAGTGAGCGGATGGTCACCCTAGGAGTTTAGGGCTATAGACCGATGATGTCTTTCGTTTTTTGAATTGACAAATCAACTAGCTTTTTCAGCTCTGGCCGCTCTTCGCTGTTGAAATTCTTTAGTACAAAGTCAGCAACTTCTTGGCCATTGGTTGGTCTTCCGATTCCAAAGCGAATTCTGTGGTAGCCAGTGCCGCACTTTTCGCTGATGTCCCGAAGTCCGTTGTGACCTGCGTGGCCACCATCAAATTTGCTTCGAACCTCTCCAAAAGGCAGATCGAGCTCATCGTGAATCACGATCAGGTTTTCTGACTCCAAGGAGAAAAACTGCAACAGCTGGGAGGCGGGGTTACCAGAAAGATTCATGTATCCGTTGCTTTTCGCGAGCACTACCTTGGGTCCGCCCGGCGATCGGTATTCAGCAATCACCGAACCGCTTTTGTGGGACTTGAACCCAACGCCAAGTTCGTGCGCTAGCTCGTCCACAACAATCTGCCCAATGTTGTGTCGATTAGCCTCGTGTTCCGGCCCAGGATTTCCTAGGCCGAACACGAGCCAAAGTGAATTGCTACTTGTCAGTTTCTTCAGACTTTTGTGCAGTTGCTACAGGTTGTGCAGGTTCAGCAGCTGGCTGCTCCTCCGCAACGCCTGCCTTGGTCTCAACTACCGAAGCAACCAATTCGCCGGCTGGCAGATCCATTGTTACGCCTTGCGGGATGCTTAGGTCTGCCACGGTGTAGTGGTGGCCAACTGGGTGATCCTTAGAAATTACTAGCTCGATGAACTGTGGGATGTGAGTTGCCTCAGCCTCAACCTTGACAGTCTTGTGCTCGAGATCCAAAACTGCTCCGCTGATGACGTCACCAACGATGTGAACAGGCACCTCTACGTGAACCTTCTCGCCCTTACGAACCTCAACCAAATCGATGTGCTCGATTACTTGGGTGACTGGGTCCTTGGCTGCACTCTTCACCAGAACTAGCTCTTCTTTGCCAGAGATGTTTAGCTCAAGCAGTGCGTTCTTTGTTCTTAGAGCAAGTGCTACCTGGTGAGCTGGCACGTGAATGTGACGAGTTGCATTGCCATGGCCGTAGATTACGGCAGGAGTTCTTCCAGCGGCTCGTAGTTTGCGGGCTGCGCCCTTGCCGAACGATGATCTAACTTCGGCTTGAATCTTTGTCTCAGACATTTTTTCCTCGCATTAGTGGGCGAGGAAACCTCGTCGATTACGAATACCTTGAGTATCCCTCGCCGCTGAACTTCACAAGGATAGCGGATTTACCGAGCAGCTCTCAAGCCCCAGCGAATCAGCATGGCGGCGGTCAAGACGGCTATTCCAAGCAACAGCCCCTCAATTGGGACGCTCAGCGCCAATAGGAAACAAAGGGCCAGACCCGCTAGGTTCAAAAACTTAGGTCGATTGGTCTCGCTTAGCGGTTGCCGAAAAGCAGCAAAGTTGACGATTGCGTAATAGAGCAAAACGGCAAAAGAAGACAAGCCAAGGGATAGCAATAGGGATTCTCGTGTAATCAGGACAATCACCAAGATTGCAATCGTTATCTCTGCGACCACTGGGGCTTGGTTGGAGAGTTTTTTTGAAAATATCTGTGGCAGTTCTCTATCTACTGACATTTCGGCAGCAGTTCTACTCATACCGGCAAGTAGCGCAAGCAGTGAGCCCAACCCGGCAATGGCAGTAAAGAACCAGACCACTTCGCCGCCAATCCAGGTTTTAGCCGCAAGGTCAGCAAGCGGCGTGACTGTAAGCATCAACTGGACTCCAAGCTTGTTTGAGAGCAGCAGCGCATAGACCAGGTAAATTCCAAAAACCGCCGCTAGTGAAATCCAGATAGCCCTCGGGACGGTTTGCTCTGAGTTCTTCACCTCGCCTCCGAGAGTTGCGACTCGGGCATAGCCGGCGAATGCGAAAAAGAAGAGCGCGGCTGCAGAAAAGATTCCAACCGGGTTACCGGTGGCCAATACCGGTTGCTGATTGGGCAGGGCAATCGATGCAACAAAGAGCAGCAAAAGAAAGCTGATTGTGATTGTCGCCAGAACTTTTGATCCAAAAGCCGTGCGATTAATTCCCGCCAAATTGATTGCAGTCATTACAACAACTGAGAGGACTGCGGTGATAGGAGCATACTCAGGCGTTGCATAAGCTCCGACTGTCAGTGCAATTGCCGCGGAAGAGCCAATCTTTCCAACCAGAAATGCAGATCCCGCTAAGAAACTGAAATTATTTGAGATGTAAGTCCTCGCATACGCATAACCGCCACCTGATCGAGAAACTGTTCTAGCAAGCTGAGCCACGCTGCCAGCGTTCAAAGACGCAACGAGTGCTGCTAGAAAAATTGCCAGAGGCAAACCACTTCCCGAAAGCGCTGCTGCTGGTCCAAAGACGACGAAAACTCCCGCACCTAGCATTGCTGCCAGCCCTATGAAAACAGCGTCAGTGAGTGAGAGTTTTTTCACACACAGACTTTAGGCGTGGCCAGGAAACAAAGAGTTAACAGAGTCGTCGTAGAACACCGCCGCAATCGCCTTAGCAATTAGTGGGGCAATGGACAATACCGTCAGAGTTGGGAACTCTTTGTCAGGGGTGATTGGCAAGGTGTTAGTGACGATTACTGCATCAATCAGCGGATCAGATAGTCGGTCGATTGCCGGCGGGGAAAACACGGGGTGGGTTGCAGCGACAATCACCTTGGCAGCTCCGTTTTCCTTTAGAGCATTCGCAGCTGCCAGAATCGTTCCGCCAGTGTCAATCATGTCGTCAACAATGAGGCAATCTCTTCCCCGAACTTTTCCAACAATCTCATTTACTTGAACTTGATTTGGCTTATCCGGATCGCGTCGCTTGTGGACAATGGCAAGAGGACTTCCAAGTCGATCGGCCCAGATATCTGCCACTCTTACGCGGCCTGAGTCAGGTGAAACAACTGTGAGGTTTTCGGTACCGAATTTTTCTGCAACGTGATCTGCCAACAGAGGCAAAGCCCACAGGTGATCAACGGGCCCGTCAAAGAATCCTTGAATCTGAGGAGCGTGCAAATCAACTGCCATCAATCTGGTAGCGCCTGCCGTTCTAAACAAATCAGTCACCAATCTGGCAGAGATTGGTTCGCGTCCCTTGTGCTTCTTGTCCTGTCTGGCATAGGGAAAGAATGGAGCAACCACGGTGATCCGCTTAGCGCTAGCACGGTTCATGGCATCGACCATCAACAGCTGTTCCATGAGCCAGTGGTTTACGGGGTTTGGGTGCGACTGAATGATGAATGCGTCAACACCTCGAACGCTTCTTTCGTAGCGAACAAAAGTCTCGCCATTGGCAAAGTCATAAGCAGTGACTGGAACTAGGTCGGTTTGAAGTATTTCGGCAACTTCCTGAGCAAGGCCCTGATGAGCTCTACCTGATGCAATTACCAGCTGTTTGCTGGCGGCCTTCTCAATAGCCAATGACTACTCCGTCTCTTCTCTGGCAGCTTTGGCTGATTCCGTGCCGGGCCGCCTCTGTAACACCCAGTCTGCCAGATTCTTTTGCGTGACAGGATTCATGGCCAAAGATCCAGCTTCAACATCTCGGCGAATAGTTGAGCCAGCTGCGGTGTAGGCACCGTCCCCGATTGACACCGGGGCGACAAAGACGTTGCCACTGCCAGTTCTGGCATGTTTTCCGATCTTGGTGTGATGCTTGGCCACGCCGTCATAGTTGGCGAAGATGGTGCCCGCACCGATATTGGCGCCTTCCCCAATTTCTGCATCCCCAACATACGTCAGGTGAGGGACCTTGGCGCCAGCCCCAATCTTGGCATTCTTTGTTTCCACAAAAGCCCCGATTTTGCCATCGCTTCCGAGTTCCGTTCCGGGACGCAAGAAGGCAAATGGCCCCACCGTTGCGCGATCCGAAATTTTTACAGAATCAGCGACTGATCTGGTCACCTTAGCCCCAGCTCCAACTTCGCAATCTTGCAAAGTGCTATCGGGGCCTATGGTGCTGCCAGCGCCGACTGAGGTAATCCCATGCAAACGCGTGGAGGGAAGAATTCTGACATCTTGACCAAGTTGCACCGTTACATCAATCCAGGTGCTAGCCGGTTCATCGATAGTTACACCCGCTAATTGCCAAGCTCTGACGATTCTGGCGTTGAGCTCACTTGCCACCTCGCTCAATTGAACCCTGTCATTAACTCCCGCAACTAGCCAGCGATCGATGATTTGGAAGGCTTGAACGCTGCCACTCTCGATTAAGACTGAAACAACATCCGTTAAGTACTTCTCGCCTGAAGCGTTATTAGTGGTTACCTTGCTTAGTGCGGCTTGCAGGTGCTTGGAGTCAAAGACATAAACCCCGGCATTGATTTCTTTGATTTCTCGCTGCTCTGGCGTTGCATCCTTCTGCTCAACAATTCCAACCAGATCGCCTCGAGATCGAATCAATCGACCGTAACCAGTTGGATTTGCCAGTTCACAGCTAACCAGGGTTCCAAGTGCAGAGGATTCGCGGTGACCTTCAATTAGTTCTGTGATGCTTTGAACATCAATTAGTGGGACATCGCCAGACAAAACCAGGACATCGCCATCAAAGTCTTTGGCTAGAAGCTCTAGCGCTGCCTCGACTGCTCGACCTGTCCCTGCAATCTCATCCTGGATTGCAATCTCGGTGGAGGGAAAGTGCTGGGAGATGTACCCCGCAATCTTTTCTCGATCGTGCCGAAGGACAGTGATGACCTTGTTTGCCGATAGGGAGTGTGCCGTTGCCAACACATGACCAATCATGGGTAGGCCAGCGATCTCGTGCAGAACTTTGGGAACCGAACTCTTCATTCTGGTTCCCTCGCCTGCAGCCAGGACAACCACAGCCAGTTGGCGCATTCAGCCTCCTAATCACTGCTGGCTCCGCCCCTAGGATTCGAACCTAGACCGGACGCCTCCAAAGGGCGCCGTGCTGCCATTACACCAGAGCGGAATGAGGCCTAAACCTCGCGATAAGTCTGCCAGAAGATTGCTAGGACTGTAGTTTCTGGGCTACTTCCAGCCAGCTTTCCTCGGTTTGAGCAATGGCCAAGCGGGTCTTTGTCTCCCTAGATGAAAGCTCAGTCAGAGACGTGTAGTCGGATTGGTTAGCCTCCGCCAAAAGCAGATGAATTTCAGATAACTCCTGCTGCAGCTTCGACAACTGCCTTTCTAGGCGCGCTGATTCCTTTTCAAGAGCGCGCCGCTCCGCTCCTGACATTTCAGTTGAAATTACTTTTTCTTTTTTGCTCTCTGCAGTAACAACCTTGATGTTCAGGTATTGATCTACTCCACCTGGCAGATGCCGGAAAGTGCCATTAGGCAAAATCGCATACTGATTGTCAGTGGTTCTCTCCATCAAGTAGCGGTCGTGCGAAACGACAATTAGCGTTCCTGGCCAAATGTCGAGTAGGTCCTCCAGCGCTGCCAGCATGTCAGTGTCCAAGTCGTTAGTCGGCTCATCCAGAATCAAAACGTTTGGTTCAGTAAAAAGCAGCCTGAGTAACTGAAAACGTCTGCGCTGCCCGCCAGATAGGTCTCCAATTGGAGTTTGCAACTCTGCAGACTCAAAACCCAATTGCTCGACCAGTTGGCTGGTAGGAATCTCTTTTTTGCCAACCATGAAAGTTGTTTTTTCTCTACGAATCATGGTGTAGATCCGCTCATCAGCAAATGCGTCAAGTTCCCGAACGTCCTGGGATAACTTGGCAAACTTCACGGTTTTGCCAATTTTCACTCGACCACTGGTGGGAGAAAGCTCGCCAGTGAGGATTTTGAGAAGAGTTGTTTTTCCAATTCCGTTGCGGCCCAAAAGGCCAATTCGGTCCCCTGGTCCTAGCCTTAGAGTCACATCTTTGAGAACCTGCTTGCCATCTATTGAGTAGTCGACATCTTCTAAATCAACAACGTCTTTGCCCAATCGGGTGGTGGCGAGCTTGGCGAGTTCAATCGGATCTCTAGGCGGCGGTTCATTTCCGATCAGCTCTAGTGCGGCATCCATTCGAAACTTTGGTTTGGTTGTTCTTGCGGGCGCTCCCCTACCAAGCCAAGCCAATTCCTTGCGAAGTAGATTTTGTCGTCTTGCTTCAATGGCAGCTTGCTGCTTTGCCCGCTCAGCGCGCTGCTGAATGTATGCAGCGTAGCCACCCACAAAGGGCTCAATTCTCCCTCCGACAACTTCCCAGGTGTAGTTAGAAATGGCATCCAAGAACCAGCGATCGTGAGTGATTACAAGTAGTCCCCCAGAATTCTTTGACCAACGATCGCGCAGATGCTGAGCCAGCCAGTTCACGCCATCAATATCGAGGTGATTGGTGGGCTCGTCCAGCATTATGACGTCGTGCTCGCCCACTAAAAGCTGAGCGAGGGCAACTCTTCGCAACTGGCCACCGGAAAGGGTCGAAACTTTCAATGACCAATCAAGATCGGAAATCAAACCCGCCAGAACATCCCTAATTTTCGGATCAGAGGCCCACTCATGCTCGGGTCGATCACCAACTACAACCTCAGCGATTGTAAGTTCGGGCAAGAAGTTATCTTGCTGGCGAAGAAAGCCAACCTGCAGACCACCACGCCAGGTGACTCTGCCAGCGTCTGGCTGCAGCTGCTTAGTGAGAATTTTCAGCAAAGTCGACTTACCATCACCATTGCGTCCGACCACTCCTATACGGTCACCTTCATTTATTCCAACTGTTACGCCTTTAAAAACCGTCTTAGTTGGGAAACTATGGGAAATTGCTTCGGCGCCAAGAAGATGTGCCATTACTCAGCTCTCGCACCCAGATCAGAGGTCGTGGTGTGGATAGCAAAGTGACCCATTTCAGCCAAGGTGGTTCGCCACTTCTCAGCCTGCTCGCGATTGTCGCTCATGAAATAGATGGTTGGCCCTGAGCCGGAAAGATGTCCGTTTCCACCTTCTAGCAAACTCTGATACCCCTTGAGCTCAGGCCGAATTGAAAGCGCAGGGCTTAGTAGTGAATTCTTTCCCAGCCGAGTTCCATCAATAACGCCGGCCACCGCTTCGGCTGAGCTAACTGTGATGTCTCCATTTGGGAAGAGTTCATCAAACTTGCCAAATACTTCTTTGGTACTAAGTCCTATTGGACTCACGAGGAGAACAACCTGCTTTGTAGGAAGTGCTTTGAGCTTTTCGAGTTCGATACCGGTGTCAAGTCCTAAAGCGGTTCCACCGAGAAGTGCAAATGGAACATCAGAACCAACTCGACTTCCGACCTCCATCAACTGCTGAACTTCTAGACCCAAACACCAAGCTTGATTAAGAGCAATCAGAGCTGCCGCAGCATCCGCGCTTCCACCAGCAAGCCCAGCAGCTACCGGAACCTGCTTATAGGTTTCAAAACGCATTGGCTGAGCGTTCCCAAGCCCACAAAATTCCGCCAAGGTTTTAGCTGCGATCACGCAGAGGTTGGATTCATCCTTTGGAACTCTTGCCAGTTGTTCCTGCGGGAGATCGCCTTCGGTAATAACTTCCCAGTGACTACTTTTCTCAACGCCGACCGTCTGCCGAATTGAAAGGGCCTGGTAAACACTTATTACCGAGTGATAGCCATCGCTGCGCAGCGGACCAACTTCAAAAAAGAGGTTCAGCTTTCCAGGGGCTGATGCGTAAATCACCTGCTCGAGGCTACCCTGACAAAGTCCTCGATGGCGAGTTGTTCCCCTCGAGATGACGGATCCACACCGGCTCTAATGAGGATTTCCTCGGCATTTTGCGGACTACCAGCCCAAGAAGCTAGGGCCTGTCTAAGTGTTTTTCGACGCATGCCAAAGGCCGCATCAATTACCTTGAACACTTCCGGGTTTCCCTCTGAACGCTCCCTCTCAAAATAAACCAAGGCGGAATCGACTTGTGGAGCGGGCCAGAAAACATTGCGTCCGATCGCGCCTGCGAGTCGCGCATTTCCATACCAAGCGAGCTTCACGCTCGGCGAACCATAATCTTTGCTTCCTGGTTTTGCAGCCAACCGATGAGCAACTTCCGCCTGAACCATAACCAGGACTTTTTCAATTGACGGAAAGCTCTCGAGGAAGTGAATCAAAACTGGCACGGAGATGTTGTAGGGAAGATTTGCAACCAGTGCTGTGGGCTGAACTGGGAGGTCTTGAATTCGAAGCGCATCCGCTTGCACAACAGTAAATCGCTTGGTTGGTGCATACTTTGAAATGGTCTGAGGAAGCAGATCGGCCAACCTCTTATCCACCTCAACCGCAATCACCTGATCCACAACCTCGAACAAACCCAAGGTTAGTGAGCCGAGTCCTGGACCAATCTCAACCACCAAGTCATCGGGATTCAAGTTGGCCTGAGCAACGATTTTGCGAATTGTATTCGGATCAATCACGAAGTTTTGACCGAGTTTTTTAGTGGGTCGCAGATCTAAGCTTTTTGCAAGCTCACGAATTTCAGCGGCGCCGAGCAATTAGATTCCCTCAGACCAAAGCCCATAGGCATTTTCAGTGTTGCGGTTTATCTGCTCGGCCAGGCGATTCACATCAACCTCCAGCAGATTTGCCATGTAGCGCAGAGTGTGTGGCACTAAATAGGGAGCGTTCGGTCTCCCGCGCATCGGCTCTGGTGTTAGAAACGGAGCATCCGTTTCAATCAGCACTTGTCTAATATCTGCCGCTAGCAGGGCATCGCGCAGATATTGATTTTTCTTGAAGGTTATGTTTCCAGCGAATGATATAAACCAGCCGTTGCGCTTAGCAATTTCAACTAGCTCGACATCACCGGAAAAGCAGTGAAGCACAACCTTCTCAGGTTGGCCAACGCGCTTGAGAGTATCAACAACTTGCTGGTGAGCCTCTCGATCATGAATCTGCAGCGCAAGATCATTGCTCTTGGCGATCTCGATGTGCTGCTCAAATGAATCCCGCTGCAGCTTCAGGTGATGCTCATCGGTGGTTCGGAAAAAATCTAATCCGGTCTCACCAATTGCACGTACCCTTGGCAGGGTTGCTAATTCTGCAATCTCAGCAACAGCTGCATCCATTGCGGCTTTAGTTTCATAAAGTGGCGCTTCATTGGGATGCAAAGCAACTGCAGCTAAAAGCATGGGGTTTTCACTGGCCACCTGAGCGGACCACTTTGAGCTTTCAAGGGTCACTCCGACCTGAACAGCTCCGAGCATCCCCACTTGACGCATGAGGGAAAGATGTTCTGCAACCGATAACGGAGTATCCCCATCAGCAATTTCAAGGTGGGTGTGATTGTCGTAGGTACCAACTTCCAGCGGTACTGGCAACTCCGGGTAATGATGCGGCCTGGTTTCGTTGCCGTCGTAACTAACCCGGGTTCTTAGGAAATCACTCATTTAGATTCTTCAAGGCGCGGAAAGAGCGCTTCGAGCTCAGCTATTTTTTCTCCCGGCTTGAGCTGGCCCCAGTTAGCGCTGGCTTGGATTGTTTGATCGGAAAGTGGCCCAAGGTGAGACGCAAGTGCTTCGAAGAGTTTGTGTGTTGCTTTAGGCATTACAGGTGCAAGCAGCGTTGCTAGAACTCGAAGGCCCTCGGCAGCTGTGTAAAGCACCGTGCCTAGGCGTTGACGATTAGCCTCGTCCTTTGCAAGTGCCCATGGCTCTTGCACAGTGATGTAATTATTTAGTTCATCCACCAGTGTCCAGATTTTTGCAATGGCTTCGTGGATCATTACCTTCTGCATCGCAGCATCAGCCCCACTAGCCGCCGACTTAGCGACTTCTTGAACTTGTAAATCAGCCGGTTCGTAATTTGCAGGGGCAGGAATCGATGAATCGAAGTATCGGTGAATCATGGCGATTGTTCTAGAAGCGAGATTTCCGAAACCATTCGCTAGCTCCGCCTGGTAACGAGCGGAGAGGTCCTCCCAGGAGAAAGAGCCATCAGACCCAAATCCAATTGCCTTCATGAAGTAATAGCGGAATGCGTCTGAACCAAAAGAGTCGGTAATTTCATTTGGAGATATGCCGGTCAGCTTCGACTTTGACATCTTTTCTCCACCCACCAAGAGCCAGCCGTGACCGAAAATTTGTCTGGGAGGCTGCATGCCCGCTGCCATCAACATCGCGGGCCAAATCACAGCGTGAAAGCGAAGAATGTCCTTTCCAACCACTTGAACATCCGCGGGCCAAAGGGAATTGAGCTTTTCATCATCTGTTCCATAGCCAATAGCCGTTATGTAATTTAGTAGAGCATCAAACCAGACATAGGTGACATGTGAGTTATCCCAAGGAATATCAATTCCCCAGTCAAAACGCTCTTTCGATCGGGAGATTGAAAGGTCACTTAGGCCCGAGCGGACAAAGGACACAACTTCATTTCTTGCGGACTCGGGTTGAACAAAGGTTGGGTTTTCCTCGTAGAGCTTTAGGAGTTCTTCTTGGAACTCAGAGAGCTTGAAAAAATAGTTTGTTTCGTTCAGCTGCTCAACCGGTTTTGAATGAATTGCACAAACCTGTTGACCTGCAAAATCGCCAGTACCAGGCACTAAGTCAGAGTCGTTTTTGTATTCCTCGCAACCAACGCAGTAGTTGCCCTTGAAAGAGCCCTGATAGATGAAACCCCGGTCATGAACGTGCTGCAGAAACTTTTGAACGGCTATCTTGTGGCGCTCTTCAGTAGTTCTGATGAAGTCTTGGTTATCAATATCAATTGTTTCTAGTAGCGGAAGCCAGGCCGATTCAACCAGCCGATCTGTCCAGCTCTTTGGATCAGAATTATTGCCGAGGGCGGTTCTTAGGACTTTTTCTCCGTGCTCGTCCGTTCCAGTCAAAAGAAAAGAGCTCTGGCCGGATTGTCTGTGCCAACGAGTGATTACATCTGATGCTACCTCGGTGTAAGCGTGACCGATGTGCGGGGCGTCATTGACGTAGAAGATCGGGGTTGTTACATAAAAAGACTTGGCCACCTCGATATCCTAGGGTTTCAATCGAAGCGCGAAGTCATAAATTACGCTCTTTGACGCCTTTCCCGCGACCTCAGCGACCGCTTGCTTCAAGCCCATTCCAGTCTGTGCAAGTGCAATGGCTTTTTTGGCAAGCTCCTCATAATCAACCTCTCTTGGACTTACTCCGGCCAGTAGCAGAACCATTTCACCTTTTGGCTCAGATTTTGCCCATTCGATCAACTCCGCGAGCGTCCCTCGACTTACCTGCTCAAACTTTTTCGTTAGCTCTCGCACCACAACGCCTTGGTGCTGCTCCCCGAATACCTTTGCTGCATCTTGCAGGCTTTCCAAGATTCTGTGCGGAGCTTCAAAGAAAATAATTGTTCTCTCTTCGTTTGCAAGACTTTCAAACTGGGCCAGGCGCTCACCAGATTTTCGAGCTAAGAATCCTTCGAAAACAAATCGATCAGTTGGCAAGCCGGAAATTGCCAATGCCGCCAAAACACTCGACGGTCCAGGAATGATGCTGATTCCTATTTCATGCTCTATACATTCGCGCACCAAATTAAATCCAGGATCGGAGATGGTTGGCATACCCGCATCGCTCACAACCACCAGGTCATGGCCTCTGGCGATCTCTACCAGCTCCTGCAGCCGCGAATGTTCGTTGTGATCGTGCAGGCTAAAAAGCTTGGCGTGAAAACGGACGCCTAGCGCTGATGCGAGTTGCTTAAAACTGCGGGTATCTTCGCAGGCTATGTAATCACTGGTTTCAATGGCCTGGACAAGCCGGGCTGACGCGTCAGAGAGATTGCCAATGGGAGTCGCAGCAAGAATCAACACAGCAAGCAAACTAGCATCTAAGCGTGGTTTCAGCGCTAGCCAATTTGTTTTCCAGGGTCTCTTTGCACCCAAAGTTTGGCGCGCTGTCCAGCATTTTCATTACCGCCTTGGCTGGGTTCATTCGCTTTAGCAACCTGAGCAATCCCCAGACTCTAGTTTTTGATGAGACCTACTACGTCAAGGACGCTTACACACTTGGTTTATTTGGGTCAGAGCGATCTTGGCCAGAAAATGCCAACCAGTTCTTTGAGTCCGGTTCCCCAAACGTATACGAATCCATTGGCTCCTATGTGGTGCATCCTCCGCTTGGAAAGTGGCTAATTTGGGTTGGGCTGCAAATCTTTGGAGTTGAGAACTCGTTTAGTTGGCGCTTCTCCACCGCCCTACTCGGAACTGTTTCGACTTTGCTAGTAATTGCTATTGCTCGAGAACTAACAAAATCCAAAGCGTTTGCTGCCGTAGCTGGTTTTCTATTCGCTATCGAGGGTCTTTCAATCGTCATGGCAAGAACCGCAATCCTCGATGGCATACTTACCTTCTTTGTTTTGCTTGGTTTCTTTGTGCTTGTTCGAGCCGTAGACGCTTGGAAGAAACGACTAGAACAAAAGCAGAGTGCGACCATTCAACCTTGGCTCATTGCCCTGGGTGTGGTGATGGGACTGGCCGGTTCGGTTAAGTGGTCCGCTCTTTATTTCCTAGTGGCTTTTGGTCTGTTCACATTTTGGTCAGATTGGAAAGCCCGCAGAGCTCTTGGCCACAGCCCGTTTCCTGCAATTGGCCAAGGGCTTATTAACGCAGCGACCCTGATTTTCACATCGGCTTCTGTGTATGTTCTTTCCTGGCTTGGCTGGATTAGAGATGCCAATGCCTGGGGCAGACAACAAGAGTCGAGTTGGTGGCTTTCTCTGTTTTCTTATCACCAGCAGATTCTTGACTTCCACGCAAACCTTGAGTCAGACCACCCTTATGAATCGAATGCATTTGCTTGGCTAATCAATCTCAGGCCTACTGCCTTTTACTTTGAGCAATTCGAGGGAACCGAGGTCTGCGGTTGGCTTTCAAGCTGCACGGTGGCAATTACAGCCATGCCAAATCTGGTCATTTGGTTTGCTGGGCTTATTTCCCTGCTGTGGCTAATCAAGAATCGTCGCCAAGGCTCATCAGCACAACTTGTCATCTTGGGCTTCATGGCTGGTTGGTTGCCATGGGTGTTCTTTTTGGAAAGAACTGCTTTCCAGTTCTACACGGTTGCGCTTGTTCCGTTCTTGATTTTGGCGCTCACCTTGGTCCTGCAGCACTACTGGAGACGAGGCTTCTTGCTTGGAGTTTTCAAGCGCAGAAGTAATCGAATAATGGCCTTGGTCGTCGTTGCAGCGCTAGTTTCTATGTTCTACCTGCCACTTTGGATTGGCCTGCCAGTCCCCTACGAGCTTTGGCGGATGCAGCTACTGCTGCCGATTTGGATCTAACTTCTTCGCTTCGCCCGCAGTTGCCGCCAAGGACCAGATTGTGGTTACAACAAGCGTGATCAAAATCACAAACAGTGATAGCTCGGTTGGTATCTCAGGCACAAACTTGACGGGCTCGCCGCCGTTGATGAAAGGTAGCTCGTTTTTGTGAAGAGCGTGAATAGTCAACTTCAGTCCGATCCAACCCAAAATCAGCGCCAAGCCGATTCCCAGATACTTCAGGCGCTCCATTAGGCCGCCTAGCAGGAAGTAAAGCTGGCGCAGACCTAGCAGGGCAAAGACGTTTGCAACAAAGACTATGTAGGGCTCGCGAGTCAAACCGTAGATTGCCGGGATGCTGTCAAGGGCAAACAGCAGGTCTGTGAAGCCGATTGCAACCATGACCAGCAGCAGTGGGGTGGCAAAGCGCTTGCTGTTTTGAACAATAAACAGTTTGGTGCCGTGATAGTCCTTGGTGGTGCGCAGGTGCTTCTGAAGGAATTTGATTACTCCGCTTCCTTCATACTCCTCATCTTCCGGATGTTTGAGCTGATCGTAGGTATCCTTCAGAATTTTCAGAGCGGTGCCCAGCAGGAATGCTCCGAAGACATAGAAGGCCCAGCTGAAGTTTTCGATGAAAGCTGCACCCAGGATGATGAACAAAAAGCGCAGGAACAAAGCGATTGCGATTCCAATCAGCAGCGCTTGGCTGCGCAGCTCCCGGGGAACGACAAACTGAGTGAAAATCAATAGAAAGACAAATATGTTGTCAACCGATAGCGAATACTCGGTGACAAAGCCCGCGAAGTACTCCTGGGCATACTGAGCTCCCCAGACTCCACCAATCACAAAGCTAAAGAGCAGGGCCAAGGTCACATAAATCGAAACCTGGATGGCCGATTCTTTGAAGGTTGGCTCGTGTGGCCTGCGGGCTTGAATTATGAAATCAACTAGTAAGACCAGAGTCAGTGCTCCGATTGTGAGTCCCCAGACCCAGAGTTCTACGTTCACTATTTCCTAAGCTTTGGAATAAACAAGTAGGGTCCATTGTAGAAGCTCAAGGGTTGATAGAAAGAGGCTGGCGTGAGAGTCCTGATTTCAGGTGCGACTGGGCTAATTGGCACCGAGCTTGCCAAACAACTAACGGAACTTGGTCACACCCCGGTTCGCCTTGTAAGGCACAAGCCAGCCGGTGAAAATGAAGTCTTCATCGATGCCGCCAAGGGCGAGCTGGACTTTTCGGTCATGAACTCAATTGACGCAGTAGTCAACCTGGCAGGTGCGACGACCGGCAAGATTCCGTGGACCAAGAAATACATGAAAGAGATTGTTGATTCTCGTCTCGACACAACGCGCCTGCTCGTCGAGGCCATCAACTCCGCTAGCAATCCACCAAAGGTCCTAATCTCTGGATCGGCCTCAGGAATCTACGGGGATCGTGACGATGAGTGGTTGGATGAGTCCTCCACCAAGGGAGAAGGTTTTCTCTCCGACCTAGCTTTTGCTTGGGAGGAAGAAGCCAAGCGGGCGAAGACACGAGTAGTTCTAATTAGAACCACCATGGTCATGAGCAAAAAACTGGGAGCACTTGGAAAGCTCATTCCGCTAATCAAACTGGGAGTTGGCGGACCACTGGGATCGGGTAACCAGTGGTGGGCGTGGATAAGTTTGCAAGATCAGGCCAGGGCAATCATCCACCTGATTGAAAACCAGCAGGCAACCGGCGCGTTCAATATCACGGCACC
>JACCDW010232535.1_pt1 | contig 21546 bp, 11 predicted proteins | sample 7449781 | NCBI WGS metagenome assembly JACCDW01 (sample SAMN15323449, study PRJNA562643) | freshwater metagenome | isolation source: river surface water | place: USA:Blue River Watershed | collected 2017-08-18
GATGGAATACTTTTCAAAACTTGATGGTAAGATTCCTTTTAAGAATAATAAAAATGGTGATTATTTTTATGCAATAAATTTCAATACTGAACTTTATCCCGAAATGGTTGATCCAGGTAATATACAAATACATCTTGCACCTATTGTATCAAACCCAAATCAGATGTATAATACTGGAAGTAATTTCTATCCAAATACTTCTTCAAATGTAATGTATTCACTAATAGACGATTCCGGTGATGAAAAGGGACTAAAAACATTAACTGATGATATTAAAGAGTATTACTATTTAGTTTCAGGATCAATAAATGATGGAATATATGGTGATTCTGAATCGGATGCTTGGGGTATAATTTTTCCAAGAAAGGGCATTATTATATTAGACGGTGTTGTTCTTGATCAATCATGTTCATTGAATACTGTTACTGCATCAATAGATGGTGATAACATAAGAAAGTTTTTTATGTCTATAAGCGGTTCTTGTAACACAACCGATACTAGATCAATAACTGGTTCTTGGTATGCTCGTGCTTCGGAAGAAGTTGTTACACAAACTTATTTTTGTAGAATAAATCAAGATGAATTTAATTACAGTAACAATTACACATATCTTTCTGGTAGTAATGGTAAAATGAAATATCCACATTTTATAGATAATCCAATAAGTTATATTACATCGGTTGGTCTGTATAACGATAATTATGAATTGATTGCAGTTGGTAAATTACCAAAACCAATTTTGAAGAAATCTAATGAAGAACACATAATACAAGTAAGATTAAGGTTAAATTGATATGTCATTTCAATATGGAAATACTTTAAGTTATACACATAAGAAACTCAAATCTGGAGACTATACAATACGTCCATTTGAGGTTAATAAATTATGGACAATAACATCTGGTAATGGTGAACAATACTATGAAAATTTTGGAATAAAAGTGTATCGTGCTTTCTATCCAGAGAATCATCGTTATTTTGGTAATGTTGCAACAATATCATCATCAATGTATCAGCGAGTATTCACAACTCAAAGTTTGGATCCAAAAATTTTGTGGTATTATTTAGATCATAATTTCTATACAGAATATGATAGAAAAAAAATTCCATCTACGATAACTAATCAAAAACAAATAACATATCTTGCAGAATCATCTTCTGTTTTTATTTTACCAACCGGTGTATTTGGCGAGGGGATAAAGAAAAGCAGTATTACTCTTAATAATTACAATACTTCATCACAATTTAATTACACATTAGTTGATGATGGTGAAGGTAATTTGAGAGACACTACATTTAACGAAAATAATTTTGTTGATGAAAATGATTGTATTTTTTACTTAGGATTTAACGAAAAGTATAGAGAATACAACATGACTAATAACAAATTGAATTATGTAATGGATATGTCTCATGTTGGAACTAATGTAGAAATATACAATACAAAGAAAATAGAATATCATGCTGGTATACCAACTCAAACTGGTTCATTATCAACTGGTGTTGCTGCTTCACTACACGGTTCATATATGAGAGTAACTGATCCTGATATTTTCAATTTCGGAAATACAAGAGATTTTGCATTTAGTTTTTGGATTAAAGTCCCAAATGATCAAATTGATAATACTTTGGGTAAGAATTACATATTCAATAAAAATTCTGTAAAGAAAGTTTATACAATAGATGAAACATCATTGGATCATTCATTTGTTGATGTTGCAAAAGAATCAAGAGAATATCCATTTGACATATATTACAATAATTCCATGTCATCTTATCCTGGAAGAATTTCATTTAAACAAAGTTCTGGAACATCAACGGTTGAGGTTACTTCAAGTATATTAACACCAGATACATGGTATCATGTATTATGCCAAAAATCAGGAAGTAATTATCAGATATGGTTGAATGGTCAATTAGATTTCCAAAAAGTAGAGACAATAACTGATAATATAACAAATAATAATTCGTTTTTTATTGGTGGTAGTTCTATAAGTTCAAGTATATTTTCTGGTTCATTAGATGAAATACGAATATACAAAAACTCAATACCAGCAGAAAAAATACCATACCTTTATATCAATAGTTTAGAAACAGGATATGCTTATCAAACATCAAGAGTTGGTAATGCATTTTATGGTAATGGTTGTATGGTAATATCCGATCCAAGACCGAAATATGCAAATGCATTTTTAGGATCAACTGGTAATTTTGATTACAATGGTGGAACTTATGGATTTCAAGGGACATTTAGAGGAACAACAACATTTTATGAATATGAAATTATTTGTAAAATAAGAAAGAACGAATTTAATTTTACACAAAATTCTTCTGTTAGAACAGACAGATCTTCACAGAATGAACAATTAGAAGGTTACGTTTTGTCATCATCCTTTAACCCATACATAACAACAGTTGGTTTATACAATGATACTGATGATTTGGTTGCCATTGCTAAATTGGCAAACCCATTGGAAAAAAGAGACGATGTAGATATGAATATCATCATAAGGTTTGATATGTAATGAAAAGAAATCAGGTTGCAATAAAACATGGTTTTCGTAGTGGTTTAGAAGATGATATAAACAATCTTCTAAAAGAATCCAATAAATCTTTTGGTTATGAAACTGAAAAAATAGAGTACATACAACCAGAAACAAAACACAAATATACACCCGATTTTGTATTATTAAAATCGAATGGTAGTAAAATGTATATTGAAACAAAGGGTAGATGGGTAAAGACAGACCGATTAAAATTTGACCTCATATTTGAACAATATAATGGAATAGATATTCGTTTTGTATTCCAAAATCCAAATGCAAAATTATACAAAGGAAGTAAAACAACTTATGCCCAATACTGTGACAAGAAGGGTTGGCTATGGGCAAAAAAAGAAATACCGGAAGAATGGTTGAAAGAATGCTTGTAATTGTCACAAATTTTTACTATATTTGTGACAAGTATTATTTTACATAAAGTGCGTTTATGATTAACTACGATTTGTTATCTCTTGTAGAAAAAGTTCTCGGTAAAGGTAGAAGAACATCTGGCAACAATTATTCGTTCTTTTCACCTTTCATTAGTCATTACAAACCAAAACTCGAAATAGACTTAACTCTAAACAATAATTCAGAAAACCCATGGCATTGTTGGGTTAGTAATGCCAAGGGTAGAAGTATTGTTTCTCTTTTCAAAAAACTAAAAGTCAGTAAACAATATCAAGATGACCTCAATAAAATTATCAAAACCAAAAACCTTTACATTCAAAATAAAAAAGTAGAACAAGAGGAATTGGTTTTACCAAAAGAATTTATCCTCCTATGTGATTTTCCAAAGATAAAAGATATTCAAGTGAAGATGCAAATGAAACAGGCATTAAATTATTTGAAATCAAGAGGAATAGGTAGAACTGATATTTTGAGATATGGTATTGGTTATTGTCCAAATGGAAATTACTCTGGCAGAATAATAGTTCCATCTTACGATGAAAATTTCAATTTAAACTTTTTTGTTTCTCGTTCTATCTTTGAAGAAGATATGTTAAAGTATAAAAATCCAAAATGGAGTAAAGATGTTATTGGATTTGAAAGTTTCATAAATTGGGAAGAACCGGTTACACTTGTTGAAGGTGTATTTGATGCAATTACTGCTAGATACAATGCAATTCCACTATTCGGCAAAATAATCCAACCAAGACTTATGGAAAAGATATTGTTGCGTAAACCACCAAAAGTAATCGTTGCACTTGATAGTGATGCGATAAATGATGCGATAAAAATTTCATCCAAACTGTTATGTGAAGGTATAGAAGTATCAATGGTTAAGATGGAACAAAAAGATATAAATGAAATGGGTTTCAAAGAGTTTGTTGGTATTAAACAAGAAACAAAACCCACAGACAGTTATGATATTATTAAACAAAGGATAATGTATGCGTAAAGAAACATTGTGGGTTGGATCACTTGCTAAAGTAGATACAATTCTTCATATTGCTGATATTCATATTCGTAATCTTAAAAGACACGAGGAATATCGTAGTGTATTTCAAAAAGTATATGATATTTGTATAAAGAAAGTTGAAGAAAATAAAAATACAATAATCTATCTTGCAGGTGATATTGTTCATGCAAAAACAGACATGACACCTGAATTGGTTGATTTGGTTACTGAATTTTTAGATACACTTTCAAGAATTGCTCCAACAATTTTGATTGCAGGTAATCACGATTGTAACCTAAATAACATGAGTAGGATGGATGCACTTTCACCGATAGTTTCTCTTATCAGTGATGATTTTAATAATCTCTTTTATCTGAAAGAAACTGGTGTATATGAACTTGAAAATGTTGATTTCGTTGTAAACTCTGTTTATGAGAATCCTGAAAATTTCATTTTGGCAAAAGATGTTAATAGTGGTAGTAAAACAAAAATAGTTTTATACCATGGTCCTGTTGATAGGGCAGCAACTGATGCGGGTGTTCTTATGAAACACAATCAAGTAAAGGTTGAAATGTTTGAAGGATTTGATTACGGATTGTTTGGTGATATACACAAATTCCAATATCTTGATGTTGATGGTAAGTTTGCGTATGCAGGTTCACTCATTCAACAAAACTATGGTGAAGGATTGACTCACGGTATAATTGAGTGGGATATTAAAAATAAAAAATCAAAGTTTATTGAAATAGAAAATGATTGGTCTTATCACACCATCGATGTTGAAAACGGTAAGATAAAAAAACTACCAACCAAGTTTACAAAATACAATTCAATTCGTTTGAGAATAACAAACACACCACACTCAGAAGTCAATCAAATAATGACAGACTTGAAATCTATGACAAATGTTATAGATATTAGAACACAACATATCGTTGGCTCTAGCAATGGTAATATCCAAACAAAAGTAAACCCAATCGGTAAAATTCGTGATATTGAATATCAAAACAAATTGATTACAGACTATGTTAATGATAAGTTTTCAGTATCAGACGATATTCTTGAAAAAATAAGAAATATAAACCGTAATGTAAACACAAAACTATCAGAGAGTGATGTTGTTCGTAATCTTGTATGGACACCAATATCATTTGAATTTGATAATATGTTTTCTTATGGAAAAGGAAATCGTATTGATTTTTCAAATATGACTGGTGTTTATGGATTGTTTGCACCTAATGCAAGTGGTAAGTCCTCATTACTTGATGCTCTTATGTTCTGTCTATTTGATAAGTGTTCACGAACATTCAAGGCGGCACAAGTCCTTAACAACAAGAAAGAAAACTTCCAATGTAAACTACATTTTATGATTGGTGATAAAAATTATTACATTAAGAGAGTTGCAACGAAAGAAAAGAAAGGGAATGTCAAAGTCAATGTAGATTTTTGGTATGAAGAAAATGGTGATTTAATTTCTCTCAATGGTGAGGATAGAGATACAACAAATTATGCGATTCGTAAATACATTGGAACTTATGACGATTTTGTTTTAACTGCAATGTCATTACAAGGTAACAATACTAACTTTGTTGATAAGGCACAGAAGGATAGAAAAGATTTATTGGCACAATTCTTCGACTTAAATCTGTTTGAAGAACTGAATACTATTGCAACCGATGAAGTAAAGGGATTGCAGGCATTAGTAAAGGAATTTAAGAAACATGATTATTCTACAAAACTTGCTGATGCGAATGGTGTTCGTCAATCAAATACCATTTTGTTAGAAGAAACAGTAGATCAAAAGGGATATATCGAAAAGAAAATAGAAAAATTAACAAATGAAATAACAGAATTGAATAAGAAACTTATTCCTATTGATGACAATTTTTCTTCAAAATCTGTTCAATCATTATTAGATAAGAGATATTTATTAGATAGAAAGATAAATGATTTGGCAAAAGAATTGACATCATTAGAAGATGAATTGTCCGATGCAAAGTCATCGTATACTAAATATAGTGATTTGGCGAAAGAGTTTGACAGAGAAACTCTTATGGCTAATAAGGAAAGAGTTGATGATGTTAGAAACAGACTTACACAATTTGAAGCAGATTTAAGAAGTGTAAAGTTGAAGGTTCAACATTGCCAGGATAAAATTGATAATTTGAAAGACCATGAATATGATCCAAACTGTCAATTCTGTGTAAATAATGTATTCGTAAAGGATGCAGAGAAGGCAAAATCACTTATATGGGGATATGAACAAGACCGTGATGAATTGATTTTTGAAATTAAAAGTCTTGAACAAGATTTTTCAAAAAGTTCATCCGTATATTCTGAATTAGAAAAATTACATAGTCTTGAAAATAGTGCTTTCAAATATGAAAAACAAATTTACTCTATTGAAAAGAGTATATTTTCTGTAAAGGAAGATATTACAAAAATTAGTGAAGAACTATCGGTAATTGATAGTCAAATTGAAAAGGTAAAAGAAAATCAAGATACTATCAGTCAAAACAATAAGATACAATTAGAGATTGAAGAATTAGAAAATGAAAAAAATAATTCGTTGAAGATTGAACTTAAAAAGATTGATGAAAACATTTTAGAATATAGTGGAAATGTAAAGGTTAGTGAAACAATAATAAACGAATGTGAAGTCTCAATACAAAAGTTGAAAGACCTTGAAAATGAATATGAGGCATACGATTATTATTTGAAGGCGGTAAACAGAAACGGTGTTCCGTATGAATTGATTAGTAATGCTTTGCCAAGTATTCAAGAAGAAACAAATAACATATTGGCAAACATTGTTGATTTTCAAGTTCTTTTCGATACGGATGGTAAGAGTATAAACACTTACATAGTTTATGATAATGACCGTTTTTGGAATTTAGAATTGTCAAGTGGAATGGAAAAATTTATTTCATCACTTGCAATCAGAACAGCATTGATACAAGTTTCGTCTTTACCAAGACCAAACTTTATTGCTATAGATGAAGGATTGGGTGTTCTTGATCCAACAGTTATGGCAAACTTTTCTCTGTTCATGGAGTATTTGAAAACACAATTTGAGTTTGTCATTCTTATATCACATATAGATAGTGTTCGTGATATGGTTGATAATCACATTGAAATTAAAAAGGAAAACGGATTTTCTAAAATAGAGAATTAGGATGGTAGAATACAAAAGACTTAAACGAAATTTAATAAATATAAATCCGCAATTTGTAGATTCATCTGAAAAATCTGCGGATTTTTTTAATATAGTATCAGCACCAGAATACTTTTCTGCTGGTAAAAACTCGTTTAAGATAAAACCAAATTTTAATAATCTATCTCAAAATCATCCGATATACATTGAGGTATTGGACTCACAAGGTTACAATGTATTTCATCATGTAACAACTGCAGAGGAAGCAGATGGTACAAAGATTATTGCCGTTTATGTATATCCATCAACACATTTGGGTCCATCTAATATAACATTCATTGGAACTTCAAAGGTTGATTTGAACAAAAATCCATTGGGGTTAAATCAAGTTAAACCGAATAATATAAAATTCGTGTATAACATCGGTGTTGATAAATTCAAAGTAAATGATAATGACATCATATTTGAAAAAGAACCACAAGTATCAATAGAAGAAAAAAGATATTCTGTTATAGAAGATAGATTTTCTGGAAATGCAAAAGAAACAACCAAGACTGGACAAATTAGATATTCTTTGGAAAATGGTGTTCCAAAAATTTTCTCACTTGGTGAAACATTTATAGAAAATTATGTTAGTGGAACAATATCGTTTCCATATCCTTCCGAGTTCATAAATCCTGTAATAAATTTTCAAACCGCAAGTTTTCAATATAGTTCGAGTATACTTTCTGTTGATAGCAATTATGTTATGACACTAAAAGATAAACTGACAATAGTTGGAACTGGTGGTCAATTTGTTGATTTGTTAAATTTAGATAGTCAGCCATATTTCTTACGATATAATCAAAGTTCTGTTGCAAAAAATATAACACATAATGTAAAAAATTATGCAAGAATAGAATTGAATGATATTGATCCGGCAGTTGGTAATATAACAAGGGTTAAAGTTTTTGCTAAAAGTAAAAACGATCCAAGTGCAGATTACAAATCAATATATGACGGTAAACTTGAAACCAAAAATATATTGGTTGATGTAAATTCTCAAATAGTAGATTATGAAATCGGAAAGTTTACTGAAATAATAAATGCAACTATTGCAGGTATGCCTTCTCCGGTAACATTATCTACACTACAATACTGGAATGTATATTCTGTCAATGGTGCACCAACTCCAACAAAAAACCTTTATACTACTGATAAATTCACAGGAATAGAAGCAAAAATAACTGTTGGTGCAATGCTTGATAATAATGCACTTATGATTGAACAATCATCGAGTGTATTAACTACCATTTACAAAGATACTTTGTATGAGTTAAATTTTGATGCTTACCGATACAGACCAAATAATGACAAACGTGCACCAAAATTAGAAATATATGCTTCAGGAAGTGCTTTTAATACTGATAGTGAATATGGGAAGTATTTGGGTAAAATTGATATAGATGATGTAGATGTGCAATTCAAACTGAATAATACGATTTTAATTAGTCCTGATAATGACGGTGAAGGACAATTAAAGTTTTTAGTTCATCCTGGAGTTGTATTACAAAACATATCAATTAAAGAATCTGTTGAATTTGGTTTTACACCAAAAAGAACAAACCTTTATGTTCCAGTAGACCAAAATCACAAATTAGAATACATGGACATAAAGATACAGTATTTCAATGATACATTGCGTGAAGCAAATGTGGAAACAACATCTGACAATGTATTTTTTCAGGGTGGCAACGTTTACATATACGGTAACGATAACATAATTACTGGTTCAACATTTTTGTCTACACTCACTTCAAGTGGTGTTCAATTATATGCAAACTATCAAAGTAATTTAGGAGGTGCAACATCTGGTTCTGCAATACAACCGTATCTGTATCAAGGTATTCAAAATGCAATAAATAATCCAAATACTCCATCGAGTTTTGGTTGGGGATTGACCAATGGGAATCCATACAATCAGGTATCCGGAACATTTTCCCAAAATACCATAAACATGATAAATGAGTGTGGTTCTGTATTTAATTTTGCATCAACACCACCAAGTTTTAGTTTGTATATGTTGGGTCCTACTTCAACCTTTTTATTAGGATATAGCGGTTCATGGAATCCAACATTTGGCAATGGAACTGCTGGTACAAGTGGTGGCTGTAGTCCTGGAACTTGTGGTGAATCGTATATTAAGTGGGATGGTTGTAACGTAATAATTCAAAATGCAATAATAAACGGAACATCTGGTGGTGGAACCGGTGGAACATCTGGTGGGACAAGTGGAACATCAGGTACTTCAGGTGTAAGTGGAACATCTGGAACATCGGGAACAACTGGTACATCTGGCATAAACGGAACATCTGGAACATCGGGAACAACTGGTACATCTGGCACATCCGGAACCTCTGGAGTAAATGGCACATTCGGTACGAGTGGTACATCCGGAACTTCTGGTTCATCTGGAGTAAATGGCACATCTGGTACATCCGGAACCACTTTTGGAACCAGTGGAACATCTGGTACAAGTGGAAATTCTACTGTAAAAGCTGGGAATGTGTTAAATGTGAATTTTACCGGATTTCCAAAAACTGCTACAATAACATTCGGTACATCATTTAGTGATGCAAATTATGCAGTAACCGTAACCGGCGATGATCAAAGAATATGGACGATACAAGGTAAAACTGCAGCTGGTTTTACTATAAATTCAAATTCTAATAATCTAATAGTAGGCACAACATATTGGATTGCTATTCCGTATGTTTCATAATTAAATTTTAATCAATATATTGGGTATAAGAAATGCCACCATTTTATGTAAATACAGGTAGTTTTGATATTTTTGAAGTAACATCATCTGCAGTTTTATCTGGAAGCACAACTATACTTAGTGGGAGTTTGACTGGTTCAGTGTCTGGATCATTTAATGGATATTCTGGATCTCTCACTTGGTTAGATACTTTTGTCAGTTCATCAAATATACTATCAGGATCATTCAATACATTAACTGGATCATTTAATAGATTATCAAGTTCATTTAACAGAATAACAGGATCATCAGAGGTTGCAATATATGTATCTGGATCAAATACCGTTGGTGGTTCACAATATATTGATTTCTTACGAGTATCTAATTCTACAAATCCTGTGGTAACTCCAAATAAGACATTTAGAATAAATAATATAGGAACATACGAAATAGTAGATAGTGCTTATGGTAATGTTATTTGGTCACTTAGCGATGCAGGAATTGTTCGCATACCAAGTGCAGCTGGAAAAACAGTTGGATTCAAGGCAACTGGAAGTGTAATAAGTTTTAATAACGATGGTGGTCAGATATTCGATGACGGTAATTTTCATATACACAGTTTGAATCCAGGTGCAAATTTGTGGTTAAATGCATCTGGTTCTGGTAAATTAGTAATAAATGCACAAACTGGTGCAACGGGTGGTGTTCTAATTGGAACAGAAACACAATCTGGTTATGTAACTATAAATGGTAGTGTTAATGCAACTTACACATACGCATATCTATCACCTAATGTTCCTGGACCATATACTGGAACTGCGTCTGATACTGCACCATATTCATTAACTGCAGATAATCGTATTCAGGCATCTGAATTTAATGCAACTTCGGATGAAAGACTTAAAAATATAATTGGTAATATAAAACTAGCAGATGCAATTAGATTCATTAGAGGAGTTGATTCGATTCAATTTACTTGGAAAGATAGTGTAGATACCTCAATCAAAACAGGATATTCTGCACAACAACTGATAAAAACTGGATTTGAACATTTAGTTAGTGGTGTTCCGAAACCAGGATTAGAAGAAACAGTAGATGATGATGGATTCATTTCACCAAAAGATACTCAACTTGTAGTTAATAATGACCAAATAACGCCTTATCATACTCTATTGATACAGCATCTTTTAGAAAGAATAGAAATTTTGGAAAAAAAGTTGTTAGATTCAAATAATTGATATTTATATTGGAACTAACGAGAGAGAATAATTGCCAAGTACACAAAGAGACTTAACCAATCTATTTGTTTCTGAATCTTATTATAGATTACTCCAAACAGATCCTGTTGATGATTCAACACTTCTTGACGGAACTGGATCTCTTGTTACGTTATTGGCTGTATCTGGAACAGTTGATGCATTTTATTTCAAGGGTGATGGTTCACAATTAACAAATTTGGCACCATCTTCCATGCCTTCCGGAACTGTATCATCTTCCACTCAGGTACTTTCATATCTTAATGGAACGAACATAATATCAAGTTCTACACAAAGAAGTGTATTAGGACTTGCAACCACAGATTCCCCAACATTTAACAATCTAACACTTACTGGCGATTTAACTGCTAGACAGTTGATTATATCATCATCGGTAATAAATGTAACACAATCATTTAGTAGTGGTTCAAATATATTCGGTAATGATATGTTGGACACACATCAATTTACAGGTTCAGTTTACATAACTGGATCGGTATATGGTACATTTGTTGGTGATGGTAGTGGTCTTACAAATCTTGTTGCTGCTGGAACTATATCATCATCTAATCAGATTGCTGATTTTGGATTTATTACTTCAAGTGTATGGGATGAAATCGTAAACAAACCAAATGGTATTGTATCAAGTTCTGTTCAAGTATTAAATGGAACTGGAATAATATCTTCATCCAATCAAAGAAGTTCTATTGGATTGGGAACAACAGACAATGTTGTTTTTGGTAATATATCCGGTAGCAATTTAACAATAGATGGTAATGCTTTTATAGATGGAACACTTACCGCTAGAACCTATGTTGTATCATCTTCTATCGTTGATATACAATCGATAAAGGCATCTGGTTCAACACAATTCGGCGATACCGTAGATGATACTCACCAATTTACTGGTTCATTATTTTTAAGTGGTTCATTAACATCACAAGGTACTATTACTGCTCCACTTTTTAGTGGTGTATTTTCCGGTGTAATATCGTCTTCACAACAAATTCAAGATTTGGGGTTTGTTACTGATGGTGAATTGAGTGGCAGTGTTTATTGGGATAACATTCTAAATAAACCAAGTGGTATAGTTTCATCTTCGATTCAAACCCTTTCACATTTGTTTGGGACAAATATAGTATCTGGTTCTGGTCAAAGAAGTGTTTTGGGTTTAGGTGAAAATGATTCACCGAGATTCAATACTCTATATGCAACTAATGCAAATTTTGATGGAAACCTTCTTGTTGGTGGAACTATAACTGCTAGAACATATGTAGTATCTTCATCTGTTGTTAATTATGAAACTATAAACATATCGGGATCAACTCAATTTGGTAATACATTAGATGACACACACCAAATAACCGGATCAATGACTATAACTGGCAGTCTTTCTATTGATGGGAAATTGATTTTACCAACAACAAATGAATTACCAATTATTGATTCAACCGGTAGTCTAGTAATTTCAGGAAGTAATCTATATTTATTCATATAAACAACTCAATTTTGGAGAATTAAATGGCAACGTGGAAAAAACTTATAGTATCGGGTAGTGTAGCCGAACTGGCGGCAGTTAGTGCTTCGGTTGGTATTACCGTAAATACAAACCAAAAAATAACACCAACTCAAGCAGATACTCGATTGACAGGTTCTTTCACGGGTTCCTTTACAGGTGATGGTACAAATTTAACTGGTGTAACAGCAACACCAACATTTCCATCTACTGTTTCAACTCTCATAGGACCAAACGATAAGTTTTTTATCAATGATGATCCTGGTAATTTAACAACTGGTAATAAACAAATTAGTTATTCCAATTTATTAACAGACCTTGCCGGTAGTGGCTTGATGGTTAATGCATCAGATGACCTTGCAGTTGATTCTGGTTCATTACAGTCATTCTTCAATTCATCATCATATGCTGGTATAAGTGGTGATATTCTCATCAATGCATCAAATGGTGTTGCAACCATACAAGCAAATTCTGTTGCTCTTGGAACAGATACAACTGGTGATTATGTTGCAACCGTTTCTGCTTCCGGTGCTCTTGTATCAAGTGCAACAACTGGTGAAGGCAGTACACCGAACATTACTCTTAATACTGCATCAACAACATTTACAAGTGGTGTTGTTTCCGCTCTTCCTACTGGAACAGTTAGTGGTTCGTCATTAAAGTCTGATTCACAAGGCACGGCAGTTTTAACAACCAATGGTGTTGATGGTTCAACTATTGACTTGGGATTACAGCCGATAGACAGTCCTCAATTTGTTGATTTAACATTGACAGGTGATATTACTGTTGGTGGTAACGATATTAAATCTAATGGTGGAAGTACAGTATTTACATTGAACGGTGCAAATGCAACTGTTGCTGGAAACCTTACTGTTTCTGGTGATTTGTCTATAACAGGAAATGTAACAGAATTTCAAGTAACAAATTTGAATGTTGAAGACCAATTTGCATTACTTGCATCTGGATCAGGAACAACCGATGCTGGTATTATTGCTGCCAATGGTTCAGTAAACTCTGGTTCTGCGTTCTATCACGATTATGCCGATCAAAGATGGGCAGTTGCTAAAACTATTGCATCTAATGCTACCACGGTGACACCACTTGAATATGTAACAACAGTTAAACTTGCATCTGGTGCACCTAGCACACAAGAATTTGGTCAAGGTGAAATGTATGTTGATACCGGTAATGGTGACGTTTGGATATATTCATAAAAAATTTGGATATTATAGTAAATTTTTGTATATTTGTTATGAAAAATAATAGGTTTTATCATGGGTTTAGTTAAAAAAGAAAATAATGAAAATAATCCAATAACTCCAACTCCTCTGTTTTCAAAGGAAGAGTTGGAGTTTTTATTGAAATTGATTTCAGACAGTTCATTCAAGGGGAAGGAAGTTCAAGTTGTGTATGATTTAGTTTACAAACTGCAACAGTTATATCTAAAATAAATTTAAAAAAATATCTAAACAATAAGGTGTTTTGTGAAAAAAATTTTGTTTGTGGTTCCACATCTATCCACAGGCGGCCTACCTCAATATACTGTAAAAATGATAGAAACACTCATTGATGCCAATGATGTATATTGTATTGAATATCAAGATATAACGGGTGGTTTATTTGTAGTACAAAGAAACAAGTTAATAAATCTTTTGGGTGAACGATTTTATAGTTTATCACATACTACATCAAATCTTACCGAAATCATTTCTAATGTCAGTCCAGATATAATTCATTTCCAAGAAATTCCAGAAACATTTATTCCTGAAGATGATTTGAAAACAATTTATTCTGACGATAGAAATTACAAAATCATTGCCACAACTCACAGTTCATATACAAATCCAAATTTAATAAGATACGGTGCAGATAAATTCATTCTTGTTTCGGAATGGAGTAAAAATAAATTTACAAAAGTTTTTGATGAAAACATTTGTGATGTTTGGGAATACCCAATAACAAAAATCAAATACGATAAAAAATTTGCAAAAGAAGAAATTGGATTTGATAAAAATGTAAAGCATATACTCAATGTTGGTTTATTTACTCCTGGAAAAAATCAAAAGGAATTGATTGATATTGCAAATAAAATGAAAGATGAAAATGTTTTATTTCATTTTGTTGGAAATCAAGCTGTAAACTTTGAGGAATACTGGAAACCAATTATGGAAAATTTTCCAAAAAATTGTATATGGCATGGTGAAAGAGATGATGTTGAGAAGTTTTACAAAGCCGCTGATTTATTTTATTTTCCATCCAACATGGAATTAAATCCACTTGCTATCAAAGAGGCATTAAGTTATGGGTTGCCTACTTTCATAAAAAAATTAGAACCATATGAAAACTATTATGATGGAATGGTAACATACATAGAAACTGATATGGAATACAATATAAAAAATATACAAAATACTATCCATTCAAAAGATAATGAAGATACGATAACCATTATATTATCTTATGCTGATACACCACATCGAAAAAAATTACTTAATGATTGTATAGATTCAATCTCTGCTGAAAAAATGGTATCAACTCATTATCCTGTTGATGTAGATGTTCAACAAAAATGTGAACACGTTTTATACACAAAGGATAACCCACTATTACTCAGCAAAGATTTTGAAAAATACAATGTAAATTATTTCCATTGGTGGATAGATGATAATGGAATCAGACAAACTAAACCATTTCAATTTGAACACGGATATGCTGTTTACAAATTGATACAAGATGCTTTAAGATATGCGAAATCTATCGGTAAAAGTAAAGTTCATATTGTAAATTATGATTATGTCATAAGTGATTTAACTTTTAAAAAACACAATGTTCTATTGGAAGATTATGATATTGTAATCTATAATCAGAGAGATAATGCATACGATGATATAAGTTTTAATAGTGCTTTCTTTTCTGCAAGAATTGATGCAGTGCAATCCTTCTTTGAAAAATACAAAGACATTTCGGAATACTATTTAGACGGTGACGGATTTAATATACTTGAAAGAAAGTTATATTCACATTACAAAAATTTGTCTAATAAGATTCATACACAGCCCATTGACACCCTTAAAATAAATAACAAATTAAACAGAGAAATTATGTTTAAATTATCCAATGAAGAAAAAGATAGTAATACGGAATTTGTGTTATATGATGGGTTTGATAAAAACAAAGATATAATTAGAAAAAACAATGATGTGAAAATAACAAATCATTTTATTGAAGGTGGATTTATTGAAATACTATCTACTGTTAAAAATAAATTTAAAGTTGAATTTTGGAATGGTTCAAATGAATTGGAATATGAAGCAACTGAATCATCTAATTTTTGGTCAAAGACATCAAAAAAATACTTTGATGAATATAGATGTAAAATCTATAATGAACTTGATGAATTGATATACGATGAAAAGTATGATGCAAATAATAAAAGAGTTTATATTGCACTTGATTCAAAATCATTGGGTGATACTATTGCATGGATTCCTTATGTTGAAGAATTTAGAAAAAAATGGAATTGTCATGTTATAGTATCTACATTTATGAATGATTTATTTGAGAGTGTATATCCGGATATTGAATTTGTAAAACCAAATACTCCAGTTGATGGTTTATATGCAATGTATAAAATTGGTTTGTATGTAAATGATGATGGATTTGATTTAACAAGAAACCCGATAAGTCCAAATACTATACCATTGCAGAAAGTTGCATCTGATATTTTGGGTTTGGATTATGTTGAAATAAAACCAAAAATAAAAAAAGTTAAAAAACATAATTCTGAAAAACCATATATCTGTATTGGACTACATTCAACTGCTCAAGCAAAGTATTGGAATAATTCAACTGGCTGGCAAGATCTGGTTGATTACGTAAAAGAACTCGGTTATGATGTATATTTGTTATCAAAAGAACATGATGGATTTATGGGTAATTCTATTCCAAATGGGGTGATACATATACAAAATAAAACTCTTGAAGAAATAGGAGAGTATCTACTTGGTAGTGCCGGTTTTGTTGGTATATCAAGTGGTCTTTCTTGGTATGCTTGGGGATTAGATGTTCCGACTATTTTGATAAGTGGTTTTACAAATGAAGATTTGGAAATGAAAAGCGATGTATTTCGTGTAATAAATAAAAATGTATGTAATGGGTGTTGGTCTAATCACATCTTCGATAAAAGTGATTGGGAGTGGTGTCCTGAACATAAGGGAACGGAAAGACAATTTGAGTGTACAAAAACTATTACATTTGATATGGTAAAACCTCACATAGAAAATCTATTGAAACTATAAATTCTCATATTTATTGGTATTGATATAAACTGTGGAGTTCTATTTTGTCTAATTGGAAAAAACTTGTAGTAAGTGGTAGTGGAGCACATCTTTCATCGGTGACCGCATCTAATGGCATTGTAACAACCGGTTCGTTACTAATCACTGGATCTAAAACTATAATAGGTCAATCGTACCTTACTGGTAGTTTATTCATAACTGGCAGTGAAGATATAGTTGGTTATCTTGGTTTACAACCAGTTGCTAACTTACCAATTCCAACGGATAAATCGGCTTCTTATATCTACACAAGTGGTTCAACAAATGACTTATACTTCACACAATATCAGGGACCATATACTAACACAACCCGTCTTCGTTGGATAGAAGGTAATATGTTCACCGGATTACTTTACGGTGGAACTATAACTTCTGCATCCGCAACAACATTTAATGTTGATTCTGGAAGTGGAATTGTTGTAACAATGAATGCAACAACTAATACCGAACCATATCCAACGATTAAATATGTAAATTGGCCGTCATATACCAGTCAATCGGTTACATATAGAACATCGAGTATTCAAACTTTCATTGGTATTGATGCCAATGGACAGATAATACAACAAATAGATCCCTGGACAGATGGACAATTTAATACATCGCTCTCATTAGGAACTGTAATTCATCAGAATTTGAGTACAATAAATGCAATAAACTTTTATCCACAAGTTGCATATGCCTACAAACAAAGAAGTTATGATTTCATAAAGGCATTTGGTTCTCTAAAATTATCTGGATACAATATAGTACCAACTGGTTCACTTGGACTGCAAGTTGGAAGTGGAACTGCTTTTGCTGATGGTAGAAATTATACTAATGACCCGAACAATCCAAGTTATATTATAGATCCAGGAACGGCGGTATCTAAGATTTTTAGATATTACCAATCTGGTTCCACTTTTATTCAAGATACAAATAGTGGTTCCGGATATACTGTATTGGATCCTAGCAAATACAATAACAACGGTACATTAACTTCCGTATCACCTTCTATACCATTCACTATTCAGAGGATATTCTGGTACCCTAATAGTGTAACGAAAGGTATAATTGCATATTATGGTAATCAACAATACGATTCAATTACGGCAGCAACTGCAAATCTTCCTTATGAAACATTCAATGAAGTTGAAAATACAAAACAGAATGCAATTTATTTGGGTGCTATTGTATTAAGATACAATGCTGATTTTAATACATCCGGTAGCTTTTTGATTTTACCAGGTGGTGTATTTCGTGCCGTTGGTGGTCAAGGTGGTGGTGGTAATGTTCCAACTTCGAGATTGACTGACTTATCTGATGTTGATGCCATATCACCTGCTATTGGTGATTTATTGTCATACAATGGAAGTGTATGGGCACATGGAACTAATTTGGTTGGTAACTATACCTTAACTGGTTCTTTATATGGAACTGCAAGTTATGCAACAAATGCTTTAACTGCATCTTATGCTTTAAGTTATAGTGGAACATCTGGAACTTCTGGAACAAGTGGTGTATCTGGAACAAGTGGAACATCTGGAACAACAGGAACAAGTGGAACATCTGGAACAGCAGGAACGAGTGGAACATCCGGAGTCAATGGTGATAATGGTTCATCTGGAACATCTGGAAGTAGTGGTACATCTGGTGCTACTGGCTCATCTGGAACTTCTGGTTCATCTGGCTCATCTGGAACTTCTGGTTCATCTGGAACATCTGGAGTGGATGGAACTTCTGGAACTTCTGGTTCATCTGGAACATCTGGAGTGGATGGAACTTCTGGTTCATCTGGTACATCTGGAATAAACGGAAGTAGTGGAACATCCGGTTCATCGGGTACTTCTGGAACATCTGGAAGTAGTGGAACATCTGGTTCATCGGGTACTTCTGGACAAAATGGATCCAGTGGTAGTTCTGGATCAAGTGGAAGTTCTGGAACAAGTGGAACTGGATTTTCAACGGTATCAAATGCTGCCGATAACAGAATACTAACATCAGACGGTACAACAAATGCTGCTAATGCTGAATCCAATCTTACTTTTGACGGAACAACATTAACCGTTACTGGTAATACAGTTATTACTGGAAAATTAACTGCACAAGAATTTCACACGGAATTAGTATCTGCTTCTATATTATTTGAAAGTGGTTCAACAAAGTTTGGTGACACATCCGATGACTTACATCAAGTAACTGGTTCAATGAATATAACTGGTTCATTGATAATAAATGGAACAAGTTATACAGCTGCTACATCAGGAACAAGTGGAACATCAGGAACATCTGGCTCATCAGGAACATCTGGTTCATCAGGAACATCTGGTTCATCTGGCTCATCCGGAACTTCCGGTTCATCTGGAACATCTGGAGTCAATGGTGCAGACGGTTCATCGGGAACTTCTGGTTCAAGTGGAACGAGTGGAACAAGTGGTGTGAATGGTTCATCAGGAACTTCTGGTTCATCCGGTTCATCGGGAACATCCGGTGTGAACGGTGCAAATGGATCATCAGGAACTTCTGGTTCATCCGGTTCATCGGGAACATCCGGTGTGGATGGTGCAAACGGTTCATCTGGTTCATCGGGAACATCTGGTGTAACGGGTTCGAGTGGAACATCTGGAACAACAGGAACAAGTGGTTCATCTGGATCATCCGGTACATCTGGCTCACCTGGCTCACCTGGTTCACCTGGTTCATCCGGCTCATCTGGATCATCCGGCTCATCTGGATCATCCGGTACATCTGGCTCACCTGGTTCACCTGGTTCAAGTGGAACTTCTGGAACTTCTGGTGCAAATGGTAGTTCTGGAACAAGTGGTGGTGGATTTAATACTATAAACAGTCCATCTACTGGAAGAATACTACTATCAGACGGAACAACGAATGCTGCTACTGCATCAACAAATATATCATGGGATTCTGGAAATGAAACATTAACAATAACAAATGGTGGTATAGAGCAGATTGGTTCTTATACATCTACTTTTGCGGGCGATATTACAATTAGTGGTGTTTCGAGATTTACTGATGTTGAAGAAAAAGAATTGACAGTAGTTATTGGTGGTACACCTTCAAGTCTTTCACTTGATCTGTCACAGGCAAATGTTTTTGAGGTATCATATAATGGAAATGTAAATTCATTTTCAATAATAAATCCACCGATAACAAATTATGCCGGTAGTTTCACTTTGGTAACAACTGGAACAGGCACTCCTTATCCTTGGAATTGGGGTTCTGCTGTTACTTGGTCTGGTGGTTCTGCTCCATCGGTGACATCAACAAACGGTAAAAAAGATATTTATGGTTTCATTACTACAAATCAAGGTACTAATTGGTATGGTTTTATTGGTGGTCAAAATCTATAAGGTTCTACTATGATAAAAGATATATTACTACACGTTTCTAGATCTTACAATCCTTATGTTCAGCAAAGAGAATTGTGGGGTGCTGGTAGCACTTATCGAGGCGAATTGGATAATGATTTCAATGGCAGAAAGTTTATCAAATTTGATAATAGTACCGATTGGAATATAGTTACAGTTGGTAATGATACTGCCGTTGGAATTAAAACTGATGGTACTCTTTGGGGATGGGGTGGTAATTCATCAGGACAATTAGGATTGGGTGATACAATCACTAGATCTTCACCAGTTCAAATTGGAACATTAAATACTTGGGTATCTGCTTCAACCGCCGGATCAAATACACATGTACTTCAAAATGATGGAACTCTATGGGGTTGGGGTATAAATAGCAATGGAGAATTGGGATTGGGTGATTTTATATCTCGTTCAAGTCCAGTTCAAGTTGGAACAAGAACATGGAAGAGAATTTTTGGACATGGAAACAATCACACTATTGCTCTTGCATCCGATGATGCTATATTTGGTTGGGGGAATACCCTGAGTAACAATGGGGTCTATGGTAATGGAGAAAGACCTGGAGGATTTGGTATAATAGATGGACCAGATGGTCCATGGAATCATGTTGCAATAAATAGATCATATACCATTGCTATTAAATCCGATGGGACAATGTGGGTATGGGGAAGAAATACAGAAGGTCAAATGGGGTTGGGTGATACCGTACAGAGATCAGTTGTATCGCAACTTGGTGCTCAAACAAATTGGGTATCTGCTTCAGCAAATCAAACATCTGTTTTGGCAATTCAAAGTGATGGAACACTTTGGGGTTGGGGTAATAATAGTGGTAACAAATTGGGAACATTGCCAAAAAATTCAACTATTCCAAATTATGTAGATTCTTTTAATTATTCTAATTTTCCATTTTCTCAAGTTGAAACTGGAGATGAATCTGCATTTTTAATAGCAACAAATGGAACTCTGTGGTCATGGGGAAATAACTCATTCGGACAATTAGGGTTGGGCAATTCAGTATATCGTTCAAGACCAGTTCAAGTGGGAACTAGAACATGGAGTGGTGTATCAGGCGGTCAATATATGCACACACTTGCAATTCGTTCCGATGGAACTCTTTGGGTATGGGGTAATGCTGAATCAGGCACTCTTGGTTTAGGAGACTCCACTATACATCGTTCAAGTCCAGTTCAACTTGGAACGGAAACTAATTGGGCGAAAATAAGTGCAGGGTATGTA
>JACCDW010886005.1_pt1 | contig 21545 bp, 36 predicted proteins | sample 7449781 | NCBI WGS metagenome assembly JACCDW01 (sample SAMN15323449, study PRJNA562643) | freshwater metagenome | isolation source: river surface water | place: USA:Blue River Watershed | collected 2017-08-18
CCATTTTCTGTGATGTTGAATCCAGCGATTGTCTTATCGAAATTGAATGGAGACTTCTCGGTCATGTGCAAGTGTTTGGAATAGGGATTCAAGTTCTTCTTCAGTGCCAGTAATAGATACTGTCATTGATACTTGCTTGGGTTGTGGCCTACGTCGTTCGATTAGTTTGCGAACTAACATTCGACGTTGATGTTTAGTGCCACAACAAGGTTCAGGTTCGATCAGTGCACAGCAGCGATTCAATTCTTCATCTGCTCCCCACTGTGCAGCTTCGATGAGAATGTCAGTTAGATCACAAGCATTATAGATTTGCTTGCGTCTCCACTTACTTAGAAGTTCTTGTGGTGGAATAATGGGATGTTCTTGTGTCATTTGATTGCGTTACGTGCGTGTTTGTAAATGTTCTTGACTTGTTTGAAATCATCTTCATTCATTTGAGAATAAAGATGTTGCCTGACATCTTCATCTGAAAATAAATGGGTGATTAGTGTAAGAGCACGATGTCGGTCGTGCTCTGTGATTGTTGTATGTGGATGTGCAATGACTGCACACACATAATACAAAACCCAATCTGCGTAGGTTTGGTTTGTCATTTAAGATCCTCCGGCATGAGTGCATTGATATCATTTTCATCTTCCATATTTGTCATTACAAACTTCTCTCCATTGGGGGCGATGAAGCCCCCAATGAAACCAATGCCATATTTCTCTGCTGATTCTTTCATCTTGGCTACAAGCTGCATAGCTTGGAGTCTTTGGATGTCAAGTGAATCAGGAATACGAGGAGTGTTGGGAGTTGTCATTGGTGATGAGTTGAGTAACTGAGTCAGTCTACCAGGGTTGTCAAGGAATGATCGATAGATAAGCAATGCTTATATCTGGGGGATAATTATCTATCTATAGAAGAGATATCCCCTGGTACTCCCTTCGGGGGCCAGGGGGTGAGACTGGAATTTATGAATGCATTGCTACATGTTCTTTCCATGCAGCTGTATGCATCTCATCCGATGTAATTGGTGGTTCACCAAGTTCATTTGGTGTTGGATCATAGTCCAATTGTTCTTCCAGCATGGTGATGATCTCTTCGATCACATCTGCTGTACCTGGTACAAGATGTTCATCCATCATGTGTCTCCTACTCTCACGAGCAAGGACATTCTTAAGGATGGAACGAACTTCTTCGAGGTAATAATACTCGTTTTGTTGTGCGTTGTACCTGCGTAACAATGATTGAATTTCAACCATCATCTTAGGGCCCACTTGATCCATTATTTCAATGTGATATAAACCAATATCCAAGATGTCTTGGATTGTTTGTAATCGTCCACGCCTCAATCTATTCCTTGTCCTGTTACTTAAAAAAGTACACTGATCAAGCTGTGTTTCTGGTTTTAAATGCATTGTTTGTTTGTTGTGAAGTTGATGTAAACCCTGGGACTTACACTACACTGAATGTGTAGATGCCCAGGTGTGAACTAAAGTATTGGCATGTATTGGCACTTTGTACGTGCCATCCAATACTTAGGTATAACGATTACGTTGACTTAGGTTCTAGCATGATCCAACCAGTGTAGTTAACACTGCTGCGATCAATGCTTACTAATCCGTATTCTTCCAGTCTTGTTAATGCTTTGAGATATTGTTCAACCCTTGAGTTTTGACCGGGACACCTTGGTACGTAACACGGTGTGTTCTTGTACTTCTTCCTGTGGTTCAGGAAGTACAGATATAAGTTCCGTTGGTTGATGCTCAGACCAATCGGCGGTGTCAGTGTGCTTGTCATTGATCTGTTCAGCAATAGTATGGTTTGGTTTCGGGGTAGAGCTTAGCGTAGTCGTTGGAGTAATTGATGTCGTACTTGCCGTGCGTCGACGTGAGCCCAAGGTCTGGCTGGTCCCAGACTTCGTACTCTTCTGCGTAGATGAGATATTCCCTGATCGCTTGCTTCTTGGAGAAGACACAGCGCGTAAGATAGGGGTATCCTGATTCGTACCACCATCCTCCTTCTTCAGGCCCTCCGTAATTGAGGACGGCTTCGTGGATGGTGATAGTCGTTGGGTCTTGACCTTCCCACTCAGCGTGGGTGTTGTATCGCTGGATTGCGATGCGCGCTTTGTAGGACTTGGGGTAGAAGCGCTTGAGGTCAGAGAGATAAGACATTGGATTGCATCCAGTAAGGTTGTGATCAGGATTGAAATGATGACAATGACAATCAAGATGATGTCATTGTTTTGATGCTTAGGCTTGGTCATCGTAAGGCTCCCATTCTTGGTTAGGTGTATTAGTCACAGAGAAACCGACAAATTGTCCGTCGATTTCAACTAGTGACCATTCAGATTGATCAGCTTCACGCATGGCTTCTTCTTGCTCGTAGGCAAGGTCAGCCATTGCGTCGAGGAAATCAGCATTACGCTGCTCATCAATGAAGTCAAGGTCTCTCATGGTATGAGATGAGTTAAGTGGACAGTTGTCTGCGTTTATAGGATGCGCAGCCCCCTGGTATAATAAATACAACACGTGTGTTGTATATGCCAATACCAATGCAGTTAGCTGGTAAGGGATTTGTACCTCCTGGTTATGGATCCAGGGATTTTAAGGATGAAATTAACCCTGGCATAAACCTAAGGCAAACAAATCCATTGGGTTGGCAAGAGTTAAATAAAGATAACATTGGAGCTGCGTTCCAGAACTTGTTAAATACTGTGACAGCTAACCCTGCACAGTACACACCTGGATACGATCCAATGCTTAATCAAGGTGGTCATCATCCTGCTGCTAAACAATTGATTGGTGCTTTTACAGGACAAGGAATTGGTTTTACAGATGATACTGGAAGTGTACAGTTGACACCTGGTGGATTAAATCTTCAGTCTAATAAAGGTTGGTCTGCTGGATTTAATCCGACAGGCGGGAATATAAATGTTGGACCTGTAGGAATACAAGGCACATGGACAGGAGATAAAAGCATTCAAGCCACTGTAAATCTCGGTAGACCAAAAGATTTATCCAGTGGTTTCATGACTCCTCCCATGATGCAAGAGTTTTTAAACCCTGTTCAAAAACCAGTAATGCAAACAGGCCCTTCAGCAGGTAGACAGCTAATGCTGGAGCAAACAGATGAGTATTTGCGTCGTAACCCATACGGTTATCGTTGAATAAAGTGTCGAGGTAATTGAATACGTTCGCAGTAATAAATGTGTGATGTACTACTGCATACGTAGTCTCGATTAGATCCATCCCAGATAAAACGTTGTCCATCTGAAAATGTGATATAGCCAGTACCAAGGTACTGTTGAATGCACACTGCTGTGGTGCATATGAAGTTGAGCATAAATTGAGTTGAAGTGAGTGGACAGTAAAGCCTGGGACTTACATCTTTGTTGCGAATAGTTCTCAACAAGGAAGGCCCAGGTATTAGTCAGTGGGAAACGAAGTCAGAGTCGCTGAGAAGTTGATGGACTGACAAGCAGTCTTCAGCAATCTCATCTCTGGTACAACCGTCCCATTCGATGGACTGGTCTTCAATGACTTCACAGCCAGCATCTTCGAGCTGATCGTGGAATTGAGACCAAGTACGTGCGTTGCCCCAGACATGGGCATAACGCCCAGTCCGGTCAGCGATTAGTGCGATGTATAGTCCCATTGTTATCAGAGTTGGGTTGAGGGTTGATGTTGGTAGGATCCACTCCCATAAGTGCCATGCCACTGATGGTCGCAAGGAGGAGTGCGAGGAGGGCAATAGCAATAGATCCTAGGCGAGTCTCACGAGTCTCACCATAAGAATCCATTTGCACATAGCCCTTTCCAATGCGGTAAATAGTCTTCATCTCAGATGGTTGCAAGGATGTAACGGCAAGCAATGTAGTCTTGGTCAGGGAGTGATACAGGGTTACCTTGTTCGTGTGAACCATAGGTATCTACCCACTGACCATCGATTAGTACATCGAGACACTCAAGAAATGCGTCGATGTATTCACATGCTTGCTCTGTGCGTGCCACCCAGTGAAGGTGGCAGACAGTGCTCTTGCAACTGATGTAATAGTCATCGATCTGGAACAATTCAATTGCATTGTTCAGTTCAGTCTGGTCAAAGGTAATCATCGTGTGGTATGCGATGGGATTGTATGCAGGATAGTGAGTCCTGCAGTAAAGGCCCGAAGGCCCTTAGAGCAGGAGTCAAATCAACCAACGATGCGCCAGCAAACTGTTGCATTCCCTTGGGAGGTTGATCCTATATGCGCAAATGCTGCATAGCTTAGATCAATATCTGCATGGGAGTAAGGACCACGATCATTAATACGAACAATGACTTGACGCATGTTCGATTGATTCGTGACCCTTATCTTGGTACCCATCGGTAGATAAGGATGTGCCGCAGTCCAACTGTATGCATCAAAGGTTTCACCATTGGCAGTACGTTGTCCATGCATGCCATCATCGACTCCGTAATGGGTAGCGATGCCGCAGGTTAGTTGTGCAATCAATAAAGTTTCAATCATGGGACTGAGTTGAATTGATGGGCAGGATATAGAGTCCTGCAGAAAAGGGCCGAAGCCCCTTAGTGCAAGAGTCAGTCTTCATGCCTGCGTTCCCAACGAAGCAGATCCCGATTGAGATCTACCTTACGTTGGAGTACCACGCAGAACGGCATGAGGTCTTGGAACTCACGCATGCCATCTTGCCATTGGAAGAAGATCTCGAGAGCAGCTTGACGCTGTTCTTCAAGTTCTTGGTCAATAACAGGGGCATCTCTCCTGGCAAGCAGGCGAGCATCCTGCGTGAGGAGTTGTTCAACAGCTTGGTAGTTCATAGAACTAACTTGGTGTCGTGTGGTGTAGTGCAGGAAAGCCCTGCAGAAAACCTACCGTCCGATATGAATTCGTATCAAGACGGAAGGGTTAAGTGCAGAGATCGGTAGAATGTATATACTGATGTGTTATACAAATGTTTCCACCTGGTGCTGAGTTTCTAGCAAATTATGTAAACCAAAACATTGGTCCGTTGGGACTTGTTGGCAGAATGCCTTTAGGTCTTACGGGATCCTTGCTAGGTGTACCTGGTATTGGTCCAGGAGGCAATATTGCTCCTGGTATTAATAGACCAGAGTTGCTAGGTGGACTTGCAGGTGGATTAATTGGTGGACTCTTTGGTTAGTTCATGTACTTACTGTTGATGCAGTAGTACGTATCACCAAGGAATCCTTTGGTGTAGATCAAGTTATGTCCTGGTTGGTTGTGGCACGTTGCTTTGTAGTGTCTGTTGAGAACTTTCTGTGCTCCAACAGATAGGAGTAAGCCACAACCAACGCCGAGAACAATAGCAACACAAGAGTCAGAGAAGTAGTTACGTTGCATGAATCAGTTACCTTGCTTGGGTTGGATGACGAATGCCATATCGTTCGGCATGATGAGTGCCGCTGCCCGAGTCCGATACTCGTTCAGCTTTCCAACCATGCCTGCCTTGGTAGGTACCTTGGCATTCTCAACTGCTGCTGCAGTTGCCAACAGGAATTGTGCAGTGTTCTTGCGAATGTTAAGTGAGGTCATGATGTCGTATGGAATGGAGGCAGGATATAGAGTCCTGCAGAAAAGGGCCGTAGCCCCTTAGTGCAAGAGTCACATAAGCTGACGCTTACGTTCTTGTTCCATGTCGATGCCGTAATGATAGAAATCTTCCATTTCCATCAGCATCTCTTTCATGGAACTAGGGATACCATCCATGAGAGTACGTACGTCACGCTCCAACCATTCCTGGTATGTAGCATCGGTATCTGGGTCGAATGTATTCCATAGCTTCTCAAATCGAAGCATGGTTGATTCGCCGCCATACCATGTGACGCGATACTGAATCTCAGCGGATGGTTTGTAAACCAGTGCAGGTGTTTGCATGGTGTTGTGTTGAGTAGATGCCACGGGATTGTGGCAAGTCTGATGCCGGGAATCGAACCCGGCTACGCACCAGCTATCAGAAAGGATGGTAGTCAACTACCAGAAGATCTTGCTCCCAATCCTCAAAGGATTGGAAGTATTCAAGAGCTTCTTGCTCGGTGTCAAATACCTTCTCACATCCCTGGAAGTAAGTGTCTTCAAATGTGTAGTCAGTGTAAACAGCAAAGGGATTGCGCTTGACTTGAACGGAGTAGTACATGGTGTGTTGAGTAGATGCCACGGGATTGTGGCAAGTGCTGGACCAGGGTTTGCACCTGGTCGCTCGCTTTAACGAATCAGCTAGATCTTGTAGCCGTTGGTAATGCACCAGTCACGGTGGATTTGATCAGCCTCCTTGGGCCAGTCATGGTTAAGACATTGCTTGGTAGTTGCCTTATCAATGAAGTAACCAGCGACTGGGCCTGCAAGGATGCCAAGACCAAATGCTGTGATGATGACTGCTGCAAACGTGTGTTCAGCTTTGATCATGATGCTGTGGTGTAGACAGAGATGCCACGTGAGTGTGGCAATAACCAGAGCCAGGCATTGCACCTGGCTTGGGAGCTATAACTCACCTGGCTTGAAGCTGACGTACAAACTTACGTGCCTGATCAACTGACATCGTGGTGCTGCAGTCGTAACCCTTCTGTTGCTTTCGAACCAGCTTGGTGATACGAGCTAAGCCCACTTCCTTGTTGACCACGAAGTGATACGTCGCTTGCTTGGTTGCTACAGTGAAGTAAATGTCCATGGTTGAAGTGAAGTGAAGTTGACGTAAAAGCTACGTTTAACGTCCAGCTTGACGTATATAAATCCCGAGTTAAAAGGTCGGAATTAAATAGAGTTAGAATTCATTACTGTCCTAATTGAAACACTAGATGTAGCGGGGGATTACCCAACCTCACGCGCGATACGAATTCGTATCAAACGCGGAATTGATAAGGAAAATAGCGAATATTGTACGGTAAATTGGTCGGGAATCTGATCATTGATGTTTTCCCGAGCTTCGCTCGGTGCTTCTCAATGCTCTTTCCCTACCCATATAATTAAGACCCCTCACACCTTTCTTTTTTTCTATACACAATTCAATTCGGTTGGGGTGTTGGAGAAGAGTCAGGTAATTTTGTACCCTATTCGCCATATATAGGGGCTCTTTTTGTAGTAATAAATACCTATTTTTGTAATTTGCACTTCATTTTTGTATGTATTTTCTCTAATTACCCCAAAAATTACAACAAAAAACCGGGGTTTTATCCCCGGTAATTAATAAAATTTTTGTTGTTTACTTAAAATGTGCTTCGTGCAGTTTTTGATGCTTTAACAGCAGCCTCATACTTCTGCCAATCGGGTTTTTGTCGTGCCAATTCACCTCTTGCGCCTTTAATGAAGGCCTTTACTTCAAAAGGTTCCTTCCCTTCTGCCATTAAATTTTCTGCTTTTGCCTTAATGGCTTCTAGGCCAATGACCCTTTGCGCCCTATCTTTTACGTCCATGGCTTAAATTTTATTTTTACCCCAACCAGGGATAAAACTTGGTCTTGCTTTAAGTCTATAACACTTATTTTTCTAAATTATTCCCTCTAAAATAAAAATATCAAGCAATATCAAACATATTTATTTCCCATGGCTCTTTCTCCCGTTGATTTTGCTGCATATAGCCGCGCCACTGGGACTCCATACCCAGAAGATCCGGAAGAAAGAGCGGAACTTGCGCCTGAAGTTGCAGAATTTAGGCGTAATCAGCTCCGTCAACCGCAAGAAAGCTCCAATTTATTAGAAACACTGGGTATTGCGGCCTTGGGACTGGGTACTTTGGTGGGTGCAGGCCTTGCTGGCCGCCGTATGTTGCGTGGCGGGGGGCAAAAACAGGCTCCGGCTGCTCCTGGTACGCAACTAACCAAAATTCCAGAGGCTGTTGTACAAAAAATCCGGCAAGAAGGTAAGCTGGCCCCTGTTGCCCCGTCAAAAGTCGCAGCAATTCCTCAATCAACCGTAGATCTGCCTGCTCCACCTGCAACATCTGTTGGTCGCAGCATTATGCCGACAACAGAAGAAGCATTGCAGCAATACATGACACGTTTAGGTAAAGAATTACCAGAACCCACTGCAGCAGAATTAAATTTCCCTGCTGCCACCAACCGTGTTTATGGTGTTGGGTATCGCGAGCGTCAAGGAGAACCAGGATATCGTTCAAATGTTCTTGCTGCCCTTGATAAAAAATATCCTCCATCTCCTGCAGTACAAGAAGCACGTCGCGCTGCCGCTACTCAATCTTTGCTTAACGCAGCAATTCCTCAAGCCACTACTGATCTTACTTCTATTCAAAATCAACTTCTAAATCAAACACGCACTCAACAAGTAAATGCGTTTGAGTCAGGTGAAGACCAAATGACAGGTCGAATGAAAACTCAACTACAACGCAATGAAGATCTGGATATGAACCAGGTTGAAATGCTTGAAAATATTGCGCAAGAAAATAATGCATTAATGCGTGAACAAGCAGATCCTTCTCAGATGATTGGCTATGTAGCAGACGAACCGATTAATCAAGTCGCAAGTCAATTACCTGATGGCCTTCCTATCGATCAAGCTGAAGGAGTTGGTTATGACCTTCGTACAGGAGAACGTTTTACTTTTGGTGGTAATCGTCCAGCTCGTACTGGTCTTGGCCCTGGCGGAACTATCGAGCTAGAAACAGGTCCTGGCGCAAATCTGGCGCAGACTTCTGCAGCGCGTTTTCTTCAGCAACGCCGTTTAAAACTGTTAAAAGATGCAGAAGCCAGTACTCCAACACGATTAGAAACTAAATTAGCCGAAGCGTTTGGACCAGAAGCTTGGCGAGAAGATCCTAAAGCCACAAGGCGCAGAAACGCTCTAAAACTTGGTGCAGCAGGAAACGAACAATTTTTTGAAAATATTAATGAGGGTACTTTTACGGTCGGTGGGGAACAGTTTCCTGTATCTCTTTTGAAAGAAGGGGTGTTTATGGAAGATACTGCCCAAGGTTTAGCGGATCGTGTTGCAAATTATAAAAATTGGCTGGGTAATATTCGGTTAGAAGAAACCAATAAACAAATTCGGTTAGGTGCTGAAATAGAAAATTTAAACGCACAAGATGCTGGTCTCATGAACAATATTTATCAACTTCAAGCAGCGCTTGAAGAGCGTCCAGCTTCTTTTAAAACCCCCCAACAACGGGATCGTTATTTACAGTTAAAACGCGACATGGAAGGTGCCCTGGAGCGTCAAGACGAACTTGATATTCAAATAAATCAAGCATTGCGTGAATTTGAATTAAGTGAACGACGGCTTGCTGGAGCGCAAAACGCAACTTTACGTAACATCCAAAAAGCTGCTGTTCCTCAAAAACTAATGAGTGGAGTTGAAGAAGGTATTGTTGTACGTCCTGTTCTTACTGCTCCTGATAACATTGCTCTTGCAGAGGGTGAACTTTCCAATTTAGAGCGCGGCCGTCCCGTTGGCGAGTTTATTTCTCAAGAACAGCTTGAAGTAGTTCCTGGCGGTTTGCTTTCCGGAGGCCGTGCAAAATCTCTTGTAAATATTGGTGGTGACCTTGGCATTGACCCTGATACAGGAGAGCGTATTCTTCTTCCCAATGTTGACGTTAATACCGGAGAAACGCTTGTTCAAAAGATGGCAGGTAAGCGTATGGGTGAAGACGTAAGCGTGCGTGGTCGAGGCGGTGTTGCTGGTTTAGATACTATGGCTTCAATTGGTATTTATGGTCCCGAACTTGCTGAATATGGTACGTCAGCAATGACTAAAGAAGGTACCTACACACAAGAGGCCATGCGTCCACCCACTGCAACGGAATCAACAGTGGCAGTTCATAGGCAACTTGGTTACGATAAAGAAGGCAATCCAAAGTATTTTTCTTATCCAAGTTCGTACGAAGATCCTCAAGCTTATAAATATACTCAACAACCGACCGCACAATCTGTAGAGTCTTTTGACGTTGCTCGTAAATTACGTCAATTACAGCAGTCAGGTCGCCCTGGGGAAGCTCAAGCATTTCTTGATAAAATAATGAAACAACGTGGAATTTCCGGTACAAGCGGAACCTTTTCTCGCATCAAATAATCATGGCTGAAGAAAAAAAGAAAAAAAACAAAAAATGGATTCAAGGAATGGAGATGAAGGAGGGTGCCTTCACTGCTAAAGCAAAACGTAAAGGAATTACTTCCGCTCAACTCCAAGAAAACGTTTTATCTGATCCAGATAAATATGACGAAAAAACCGTTAAACAAGCACGGCTTCGTCAAACGTTGGTAGGATTACATAAGAAGAAAAAGTCTAAAGGTTAATGGCTAAAGATTCACGCTTGGACCTAGGCCGTTATATTGATTACACCAAAGAACCTTTTGTAAAAAGGAAGCAGCTTAATTTTGACGAGCTGTTTCAATCGCCGGCGGCAGCAGGACAATACCCCTGGAATCCTTCACGTTTTACGCAATCTGACTTATTGCGTAAGATGATGACGCGTAAGTTGTCATTAAACCCACGTCTTAATTTTGTTGGCGAAACAGCAGAACAATACGAAGTGTTTGCTGGCATGCCAAATTTTGATCGTGTTTCTGAATACGACTTCAAAAACGGTAGGGCCTTAACTTCACAACGCCCTGAAATTCAACCTGGATTTAATGAATTGTGGCCTGAAACATATCGTCTCAGTCCAACTATTCCATCAGATAAAAAGATTAAAAATCCAATGCCACGCGCATCGGATCCTGACCCACGAGGATTCTTAATGGCAGCAGCTACACAGCAAGTAGATTCCGAGGTGGCTGGCAAGACTTCAGTATCACAACTGCTATCAAAGGATACGGGCAGCCTTGGTGCACCAGCTGGATCTTCTATTCCCAAACGGGAAGAAGAAGAAGATAAAGCATAATAACCTCTTGTACAATTGAGTTAAGTTGAAGTCAATACAGTGAAATTAGCTGGGCTAAAAAACTTTTTCTCAGCAAATAAAGATATTGCTGCCAATGTCGGCACTGGTAGCGCACTTGCTGGTGCTTTTGGTACTCTTGCTGGAGGCCCCGGTGTTGGACTTGGCTCTGCACTGATTGATTTTGGTGTTACTTATCCATTGACTGCACTTGCTAGAAAGTTGCGGCCACCCAAAGAATCCACTACTAATTTTATTCGTACACCAGACGGTAAATACACGCCAGCTCCTGAGTATTCAAAAGCCGAAACAGTTGCAAACTTAGGTGGTTCTGTTTTATCAGCGGGCTTATCTGCAGGTTTGATGCCTGGTATGCCAGTTGAACCAACTGTCGCCTCTCAAGATCAAACGTTGTATCACGAGATGCTGCAACGTCAACAAATTAATAACTTACAAGTACCACAAGCTGTGGCTCCTGGTACTCAATTCCAGATGGCGGGTATTGAATTCTTAAATCAATACATTAATCCGTTAGCACAAACCCAATATCAACTACCTGTTCCAGCCAGGGTTCAGCAAGCACTCGATCAAACTGGCATGAGGTTGATGTAATGAGCTTTGCTTCTGATTTTATTAAAGGATTTAAAACAACAGAACAACGACAGAAGAAATACGATACCAAAAGTCTTTCTGTTGGTGATCCTGGTTTTAAAAAAGGCATTGCCCAAGAGGGCATCACGATGCGTGAGACGCCTGTTCAATTTCTTGGGGCGTATACAGCACGTGTTGTCACTGATTTAACAAACGACGGCACCCGTACTCTTTGGTGGCGCGCAAATCATCCAAATGCCATTGCAGATATGGTTGGAAGTGCCGCATTAGGAAAAGAAACAGCAGCAAAATTAGGACCGCTTAAAACTGGCTTGGTCATGACAGCTGCATTAGCGCCTGCTGCCGCAACGTCTGGTGCATATGACTTGTTAAATATTAGTGAAATGGGCAGACCAGAGGGTTTTGCTCAAACGTATGCAGCAGTTGGTTCAGAAGACCGCCGTGAAACTGAGCAACCTGTACAGGAAGCATTTGAGCGTTTCTTCCTAGGACGCACAGGCAAACCGCTTGCGTATGAAGAAGCTAAAAAAGACATTCCTGATTTAACACCAGAACGTTATGGTAATTTCCTGCGCAGTTACTATCAAGACCGTGGCTTCCTTGGTGTATTAAAAGCAACACCAGAGAACCTACAAGGTGTACCAGAAGCCCGTTTGCTTGGTTATCCGGTGACCATACCATCTGCACTTGGCGTGGCAGGTGGTGCTGCTGCATTGGGAATTGCCTCCCGTGCAAGTAAGCAACCCAAAGCAACACGTCTTGGTCTCGCTGGTCTTGCTGGTTCCCTTGGCGGTATCTTGACGGGTAATGTTATTAATGAAGTAATTGCCGCTGGTAATCGTCCGTCTTTACCAACAACGTCTGAGTACGGAGTGTTGGGTACTGATAGAATTTAACTAATTAAAGACACCAATAAACAGGATATGGCCGTAAATTACGCATTCCCAATGGAAGGAATGATGGGGCCGTCTACTCCCATTGATCGCATCACTGCAAAAAACAGCATGTTTGCAGATGAGGCTGTACAAAAACAGCTAGAAAAGATGCAAAAAGATGGCAAGGTAACAACCCCTGGTCGTTTTGGTGAGGTTTTATCATCTGCCGGACAAACAGTTTTGGATGCTGCGGGTAGAATCCCTAAACGTGCCATTATTGGCGGCGGTGCTGTTCTTGCTGGCGTCCCAGCCTTGATGCAAGGTGACGTTGCAGGTGCTGCTGGTACTACGGTTGGCGGTCTTTTGGGTGGCGTCGTTGGCGCAGGGTTTGGTCCTGTTGGGGCAGCAATAGGGACAACGCTTGGTTCCATGGCTGGCGGTGCTCTTGTCGGAGGCACCAAAGCTGCACTGGAAAAAACTCCTCAAGCAGTGAGTATCCCAACTCCTTTTGGTGATCTGCCACTTAATTCTTCTGCGCAACAGCTGAAGTACATGCAGCAGCTTAGTGAAATCGGTCTGACACAAGAACGCAACGCACTTCAAACACGCGTTGGTGCCACGATTGATCTCACCAAGAAGTTAAATGATGAGGATCTTCGTGCACGTCAGGCACAGTTCCCAATCATGCAAGCTGAACAGAATGCTGACTTGACCCGTGCCCAAGCATTGATTAACTCACAGAACAATGCCTATATGCAACAGATGGTTCTTGGAGGTGCTGTTAACTTGACTCTTGATGCACAACGCGAACGCGGTGCATTCATGCGTCAAGCAATCGCTACCAATCCATATGTAACAGCGCTTGCTGCACCAACAGTGGGGATCGGTTGATCATGGCTGGTATTTCTTCTTCGGGCATTCGTTTAGCAGGTAGTCCTGTTGGCGCTGCTTCTCCTGATCCATTTGGAACTTTAATTGCTGGTGTACCAGGCCAAATGACACCTGGTTACACAGGTGGCTTTGATTACACAACTATTTCTGGTATTGAAGCAAAAGATGCTGCTCTCTTTAACTTCCTTGATAGAACTAGGGCTCTTTCACGTCAAGAGTCATTAGAAGACTGGGAGCGCGCTCGGCAAATGCGTAGCGAAGAAGGTAAAGAAGCCGCAAAGATCAAGATGTTGAGTGCATTGCCAGGACAAATTTTACAAGGCTTTGAATCCATTGCACGTTTGTCTTATCCGGCAGCTGCTATTGAAATCGCAAGAGGAACTCCTGGTCATTTGACTCAAATTTATTTGGAAAATGCTCGATCCGGCAAAAGATATATCTCATAATTTGGGGTTAGAATAATGGCATCATATGGAACACCGTTAAGCTCGATACCTAATACGAGTTACTTAAACGTCAGTAGTCCCATTTCATCCATAGGCAGTACAGGCATGGATCCTATTACAGGTGCAGCACTAATTGGTGCAGGAAGTAGTTTAGTTAGTGGTGGTATTGGTGCCAGTGGCTCTAAAAAAGCAGGAGATAAGGCGCAAGCGGCTGCTGAAGCACAGGCTGAAGCGGTTAGAAAAGCATCAGAAAATGCTCCGTTAATCGGTTTTGGAATGGAAGCTGCTGGCGACAAGTATGGTTTCACCCAGGGTGGTCCTATGAATCGAGCCAAGGCTTTTGAAGATACCAAGATGGCAGGTGCTTTGGCGTTTAGTCCTAATACCTTGGCAAAAGAACGTGTTCGCTTGTCACAAGAGCTAGCCGGAATTCGACAACAAAACTACGGAAAAGAAATGGATCCTTTCCAGAGGTTTGTTTAAACTAAAATACGTTTAACGCTTCTAATAGATAACCTCTATTTTATCCATGGCAGATAATTCTTATAGATTTTGGGATGACTCAAATAAAGAAGATGATTTATCGCAACTTAGCGAAACAGTAAGTAATTTAGATAAGTATGTTCGAGGAATGGACGCTGATATTGGTGGACCTGTTCCCAAGGACCCTTCTGATATTGCTCGGCAAGAAATTGCATTAAGTCGCAAACAAGCAGAACAAACAAAAAAAGCGTTACCTTCAATCTTTGAATCTTATCTAAATCGAATTAAAACAGGAAGTTTTTCTCCAGAAGAAGCTGCTGAATCTTTCTTTAATCTTTCACGTGCAGTTGGCGGTAAAATCCCACAAGCATACAAGCAAGCAGATATCTTACGTCAAAAACCGCTTGGTCTTGTATCAGCACAAACCTATGATCGTTATAAGCCTGCAGCTTCTTTAGCCTATGAGCAGTTACTGGGCCGTCCGCTTAGTGACCAAGAGTTTCAAAAGTACACAAGTGCAGCGCAAGGATTAGGTATTACTAAAGGTCCAGATTTTCAAGCGTTTTTAGGAGAGACTTTACTTTCTACTCCTGAATACAAGAGCCAAGCCGTTGTGTTTGATCCTAGAAAAGTAGCGGTTGGTCTTAAAGCACTGGATACAGCACGCAAAGCTCCAGGCGTCAAAGAATACGCTTCTATGCTTAACATGGCATAAAATAATAAAAAGATATTCATAGAGATGACTAAATCCAAGCAGATAACAAAAGCCATTAAGCAGGCTGGTCCTGTTATTGGTGCCAAAGAATTAAAAAAGATTGAAGAAAAGTATGGCTCTAAAGCTGTAACACAAGCTAGGGAGTATGCTAAAGAAACTCCAAACGTTAAATTTAACGAGAAAGCGCAGAAATTTTACCAAGATAGTAAAAACACATCCAATACATCAGTTCCCAATTTTCCTGGGCTAGACTTCCCAAGTAATGTAACTCCTGGAGTAGGCCCAGGTCCTTGGGCTCCAATAACTTCTCCTGAAATCAAGTATCCTACGGAGACTATTTCAGGCGCTCCTGGTACAAATTTAAGTCCGCAATATATTGATGTTGTTGGTGGCAGCGGGATCCCCGCTGGCCGCTACAGCGAACAAGAATATGGCACTCTATCGGCAGGTATTTTAGCTAAATTAGCCGGTGACATTGAAATTGAGAAAGAACAAGTCAGAGGTTTATATACTACTCGTCAACAAGAGATTTCATCTGCTGCAACTAAATATGGCTATGACCGTGATCTGGAAGCCAAAAAATATATTGCCGATCAAGATCTATTAAAAAATACGCGTGTTGCAGAGATTGAAGGCCAAAAAAGAATTGATCTTCAATCTATTATTAATGCCGGATTAAAAGACATCGAAGGTATTCGTGGTCAAACTGAGCGTGATGTTGAAACACTAAGAGGTGAATTTGGTGTTAAGCAAGAGTCTGAACGACAGCGCGGACAAAAAGACATCGCACGTATTGGATCAGAAGCTGGCTTCCGTAACGCATTGATTGGCGCATTTAGTTTTTAAATCTTTTACGCTAAAATAATTTCATAACGTTATTACGTTTCGAAACATGACCTATCAAAGCACTATTGCAGGTATCAACTCTGCATTAGCTCGTGGTGAAATTGATGCGGCAACTGCTTCTGCACTAAAAAAACAAGCAGCAGAAGGTGAGTATGGTGCTAAGTCTTTTGATATCACAGAATTTGAAGATCTCCTGGGACGGCTCGAAGGTTCGAAGACGCGTCAACAACGTCAGAAGAGTGTTGAAGGTCGTCGTGACATCATGAGCCAAGGCCTGGCTTCTATGATGAGCAATTTCTGATCACAATAAAATGAACGCTGATTCTGCAGCAGCACAAGACGATTCTGGCTTACAGTCAGATCTGAATCGCTACAAACAAGCTGCAGAATTAGCCTATCGTTACGCTAAAACAAAAGCAGAAGATCAGCAGTCAAAAGAAGAGTCTCCTTTTGGGGGAGATAATAAAAAAGAGCCAACACAAAATAAAGAAACATTTTGATAATGGAAGACGATTTTTTCAGTACTGAAACAGATCCATATGGGTTTTTGTTTGACGAGGACAAAGCACGTAAAGCAGCTTCTGCTGTCAAGATCTTCCAGGATGTTTCTGTTGGCTCCAGTAAAGAAAAAATGAGGGAATCTGGTGAGCAAGAACGTGCAACCATCAGCCGAGGCGCACAAGAGCAGCGTGCAGGGGCGGAACAAGCCCAGCGGTTCGCTCAAAGCGATGAAGAACGGGATTACCGCCAGGCCCAACGCGCTTATCGATATTGAGCTTTTTGACACCTGGGTCGATAATTTAGACTCTGCGTCTCAAGAAGCTTTTGTATCTTTCTGCTCAGAAAATTATTCTGTTATTGAATGTTTTCTGTATGCCCGTTTCCTTGATTATCGCGGCAGTATTTCCGCGTGTGATCTTTGGGTAAATAAGCATTATCCCAAGCCAGATCATCGTAAGGTCTTATTGCATGAAATCGATGAGATGCAAGAGGACATTAGAAAATTGCGCGATGATGTAGAAGCAGGTATTGTCAAGCGTGACGCCGGTGTTGCTCGCATTGCTTCTATGCAAAAAGAACTCCGTGGCACAATTCAACAAATTGAGCAATACACTTCTACTAAAGATCGCAAAGGTTTATTGATGGCTGGTGCAGATCGTGCTATTCGCGAGTTGATGTTTATTTTCAAAGATGATCCTATTGAAGCGCCATTGCATGAAGCTTCGATGAGCGTATGGGCTCGTATGCAATTAGAAGAATAATCACTTTAGAATAAAACTAAATTCCACGTACAAATGGGCGCCAACGTAGATGCCGGCGAATTTGCTGGTAAGTTATCTGGAATTGTTCGAGAGATCCAGCGGAATCGTATGGGTCGTACAATTAATCAACCAACTCAAAACGTTGCTGGTTCACAAGAAGTTCAATTAGCAGGTTTCAATAAGAAAACTGTAAACCCAAACCAAAATGTCCAATAAAATGCCGCCAGAAATCCTGGCACACTTTAAGGGTAAAAAAGCAGGCGAAGATAAAACTTCTGATAAAGAAAAAAGGAAAGAAGCCTTAGAGAAAGCACGTCAATATCAAAAAAACAAAAAACAAAAATAAGTTAGTATTTAATTAACTGCTTATTTATTGTGCCTTCTTATCTTTATCTTGCGCATCGCCGTAACGCTAAAGCGGCGGCACAAAATCAACAGATCAAGAAGCCACGCAACTTAGAACTCCTTCAGAAAGCAAGAGAGGATTTTGCGTTCTTTTGTGAGTACGTTGCAGATAAACCTCCTGCCGAGCACCACAAAGACTGGCATCGGCACTTTGTAACGAACGAAGATAGTTCCTGTCTAATCAAGATTGCTGGGCCCAACATCGATCTACTTGCCCCACGTGGCTCAGCAAAAAGTACCGTCCTTGGTTTACTGACTGCCTGGGCAATTGGTATTCACACTGCTGCCAAGCTTCCGCTCCAGATCCTTTATCTTTCTTATACGGTTGATATTGCTCGTTCCAAATCAGCAACCATCAAACGAATTATCGAAAGCAAAAGATATCAAGAAGTCTTTCCAACCGTACGTCTTTTGAAGAACGTCACCAGTAATGAGTATTGGTCTATTGACCATAAATTTGCTGGCATCGACACTACAGGTGAAGAACAATTCACGCTTTGTGCTGCTGGTCTCAAAGGTTCTGTGACCTCCAAGCGTTCTCATCTTGTGATGATTGATGACGCTATTAAATCAGCCGCGGATATTGCCAACCCTGACATCCGTAAACAGATGCAGGAAAACTGGAATGCTGTGATTGCCCCCACTATGTTTGAAGGAGCACGTGCCATCTGTCTTGGTACTCGCTTCCGGCATGATGATATTCATGCAACAACTTTCAATTCACAAAATAACTGGTCACAGATTGTATTGTCAGCAATTAATTCTGATCCAAAGACAGGGGAAGAACTGTCTTATTGGCCAGAGATGTGGTCTTTGGACTATTTAAAAGAAAAGAAACGACAGGCTCCAATTGCTTTTTCTTTTCAGTACATGAATAAAATCGTCAGGCAAAACGAGTTATCGCTTGCGCCTGAATTAATTGTTAAAGCAGAAATTGCAACAGAGTTTGACACGCTTGGAATTGGAGTTGACTTATCTGCTGGAACAAAAGAAAAAAATGATTACACCGTGTTTGTTCTTGGTGGCCGCATTGAAGACAAGATTCATATTATTGACTACCGACGTATGCGTGTCATGGGTAATCTTGAAAAACTTGATGCTCTTAAAGAGCTGATGAATGATTGGTCAATTATTGGAAAAGATCAAAACGGAAATTACTTCCCAACCTTTTCAACATGTGATGTTTGGTCAGAAGCTGTACAGTACCAAGCGTCCCTGGAGGCTGATTTTAAAAGGATTTGTTTAAATAACGAAGGTCTTTATAACATTCTTTGGCATCCTGTTAAAGGCTTCCGTGCTGATAAATTGGCTCGATTCCGTGGAATCATGGGAATGTTTGAAGACCGAAAGATTGTCTTTAATCGTTATCGCAACTTTACTGCCATGTTTGAAGAACTGACTAATTTTGGCGTGAGTGGTCATGATGACTGTGTAGATGCGTTGGTTTGGCTTGTGAATGGTTTGATGAAAAAAGGTAATTTACAACTTGATTACTGAATTTAGAATAGTAAAAAATATTTTAATCCAGTGGGTCCAGAGTATATTGCGATCGGCTTAACAGCCGTTGTATCTGCTGTTACCGGTGGCAGCTGGGTCGCCGGTAAAATCTTAGGTAGACAGAACGATCAGATCCAGCAAGCTTTTAACTACATTGGGTCCCAAAAACGTAGGATTGATGTTTTGGAAGACGATTTAAAGCGGATGCCTTTAGAGTACGTTCTTAAAGTTGACTTCTTGAGAGAAATCCAACAAATGCATGACAATTTTAATCAAATCAACAATAAACTTGATAAGCTAATGGAGAAATTGCTTGAATCAAAATGAGTTACATTCTTGAAGTCGAAGAAGATGAAAACGGAGAACTGTATATTACGTTTCCAGACGAAGTGATTGAAGAGCTTGGCTGGCAAGAAGGTGATGTTTTAAATTGGGATGTCAGGGGTGAAGGCATTGTTTTATCAAAAGTACATGACGCATCTGGGTATGAAGTAATAGAAGAGTAGAATAAATAAAAAGTAAGACAAAGATGTCCGTACGTTACTTTGGTGGATTACCGACTGGATTAGGTAATGACGCTGGCGTATTGGCTGGCAGCCCAAGTTTTCAAATTGGTCCGCGCAACCCTTTTAAAGGGATGTCGCAAGAAGAATTAAATAAACTCAAAGAATGGGACAGTCGTCCCGGCGATTTACAAAAATATTACGAGCAACAAAATCGACCAGGTCCACAGCTACCTTTTGCTGGTTTTCCAGGAGCCGTTGGGAACATGGGCGGATTGCTTGCCCAAGTCCAAAATATTGGCGCTATGCTACCGGGGTATGGGGTCCAGGCTAATGCAATGGGTCGCTTCTAAAGCTGTTAACATAAAACTAAAAGAGAGATAACTCATGTCAATGGATGCAAAGTATCGTCTTAAAGAGATGGTTGATTCCTATCTTGAAAAAGATGGGTCGATGACCGTCGATACGGGTATCATTGCATCTCATATTGCACAGATGAAACTTTTTGGCATTCGCCAAGGAGTTGAGTTTTTTCCCTCCCAAGATAACTTTGGTAATCAACGTAAAGATTTTATTGATCGTGTCCTGAAGTACAACAAGCTTGACACCAGGCTCGATTCGATTTGGGAGTATTTTCTTTGCGACGGTAAAGGCCTGTTTTACATTCGTCCTACCAAATTCAGCTATCGTCTCTACTACTTCCGTGCTCATGAGTACCGCTCATTTTATAACGTTGATGGTGAGCTGGATGAAGTGGTAATTATCTATAGCTACAAAGTTCGTAAAGGCTTTGGTGCTACAGACGGTATTAATCTTGCCACTCTTGGAGCAGGTGGCGCAGCATTTGAACAAGGTGCTAAACGTTACATCCGACTAGCTATTAAATCAGACACTATTGAAGAAACTCATTCAGAAGGTGAACTTTCATTTGAAACAACAAATTACACCGCTTTAGGACGCACTAAAACTTTTAAAAACACTCTTGGTTTTATTCCCTGCGTAGAGATTTTTAATAATCCCAAAGGTTTCTCCAATGAAGGGGTTGGTGAATTTGATGGGATGGCAAATCATATTGTCATTCATGACGAAATGGTTCGCACCATGCGGAAGAATGTTCAGTTCTTTGGTAATCCAACTCTTCTTTCCTCAAGGCCAAAGAGTGACCTAATGGAAGCTGGTGGAGACATGTCAGTCCAACGTCCCTCTATTGCAGCAAACTCTGGTTTTACTGGTCTGGGTGCATTAAGCCAATCACGGTTTAAAGCAGATCCCATCATGCGCGGTGTGGATGGTCAACTCCGTGTTCCACGCATCATTGCAAACCTGGAACCGAACGATCGAGTTGGTTACATTGTCCCTGATGCCATCACTGGTGACCAAAACGCATTTGCCCGTCAGTATCGAGAAGAGATCCGCACAGCACTTGGTGGCGTTGATGAGCTTTCTATTTCAGCAGGTGTGACAGCAACTGAATATAAATCATTGTTTGGCCGTGTATCTGCAACATCCAAGAAAAAAGCGAATGCTATTTACACCCATGGCATTTGTCGTTGTCTTGAATTAATTGTTTATCAAGAGGAACAACTATTTAAAGATAGTTTGGCACAAGCAGCACAAATTGAAAAGCCTATTTCTCCAGTAAAAGGAGCTCCAGAAGATGAAGTTGCTGCTTATGAAGAAGCTTTAAAACAATATAATGCACAGATTAAACAACTTATGGTTGCATGTGTGGAGGCACAACAGATTCCTCCAGGCGTTCAGGGTTTAATTCCTGATGGTGACGTCACCATGCTTTGGAGATGGCTTGGACCTGTCTATGAAGATTCCACGCAGGATATCTTGAACAACTCCATTGTGGTACGCAACCTTCAGGAATTAGGTGTTGATAGCATTGAAGCACTGAAATACCTCTTTCCGTCTAAGACGGATGAGGAACGAGCCGAGATGTTATCTGGGTTCCCATTCAGGATGGTGAACGAATTGCAGGGTGCATACTCTGCATTTGCAAAACTAGTGGGGGGCATGATGCAGACTCCTCACCCGCAAGCACCGGATCTTCCGATGGCTGCGGATCCAAGATTGGATTTAACGCCATATCTGTATCGAACTTTAGAAGCCTTACAAAAGGAGATGAGTTATGCAGGACGCTACCGTCCAATCGATCCCACAGACGAGC